>Ga0307508_10001552_pt1 | contig 25714 bp, 18 predicted proteins | sample 9_EM_MG_FD_203089 | JGI IMG/M metagenome (GOLD analysis project Ga0307508, IMG submission 203089) | Populus trichocarpa ectomycorrhiza microbial communities from riparian zone in the Pacific Northwest, United States - 9_EM | ecosystem: Host-associated > Plants > Roots > Unclassified | place... | reverse complement strand
GCGCGGCTTCGCGCTGCTGGGCATCTTCCTGATGAACATCGAGTGGTTCAACCGCCCCATCGCCACCTTCAACGAAGGCATGCCGCGCGGGCTGACGGGCCCGGACTGGTGGGCCAGCTGGTTCATCGCCTACTTCGTGCAAGGCAAGTTCTGGACGATCTTCTCGCTGCTGTTCGGCATGGGCTTTGCCGTGATGCTGGTCCGTGCCGAGCGCGCCGGGCGGGCGTTCACGCGGCTGTACCTGCGCCGCATCCTCGCGCTCGCGGTGTTCGGCGCAGTGCACTTCATCTACCTGTGGGAAGGCGACATCCTCTTCAGCTACGCCGTCGGGGCGCTGGCGTTGTTGATCGTGTTGTACGGCAGGGCCTTGCCCATCCTGATCGCCTGTGCGGTGCTGGCAGGCCTGGGGTTCATTCCGGACGCCGACCCGCTCTTCCGTGTCGCCGGCGGGCTGGCGGCCGCCGGGCTGCTCGGGCTGTACTTGCGTGGCGAGAAACAGCTCGCCTGGCGCGGCATCTCGATGCCGGTGTTTTGCTTCATCCTGCTGATGGCCGGCGTGCTGATGTCGATCGCCGCGGTGGTGGTCTGGCTGCTGCCCGACGGCCCGATCGAGCCGCGGGTGCCGCTGTCCGTGTTCGGCCCGCTGCTGTTCGTCACCGGCTGGCTGTCATGGAAGCACCACGAGCCGGCAGAGAAGCGCAGCCTGCGCATGGCGGTGAGCATCTACGTCTTCGGCGCCGTCGCGATGACATCGATGAGCCTGGTGCAGCAGTTCACGCCCGACCCTTTGATGTCGGCGCCTTCGGTCGACAAGCAAAGCGTGGCGGCAACGAACATCGGCACGCCGCCGCCGCGGCCTGCATCGTCAGCCAAGGCTGCGGCAGAGAACCCGAAAAAGACCAAAGACGACCGCGTGGCGGAGCTGAAGGCCGAACGCGAGAAGCGCCTGAAGGAGCAGTCCGAACGCAAGGCCGAGGAGATCAAGATCTTCACCACCGGCCGCTACCTGGACACGGTGGATTGGCGCGCACGCCAGTTCCTCGAGAAGGCGGCCGGCGACACCGGCTTCGCGGTGGTGCTGGTGAGCATGTTCCTGCTCGGCGTCTGGTTCGTGCGTTCCGGCGTGATGCAGAACACCGCGATGCACCTCGCCTTCTTCCGCAAGCTGGCGCTCTGCGGCCTGCCGGTGGGCATCGGGCTGGGCCTGCTCACCAGCTTCATCGCGATGTCGCACACGTCCGGTGAGCGCCACGACGGCTGGGGCATCGCGCAAGGGCTCTTGATGCTGGGCAACCTGCCGGCCTGCCTGGGCTATGTCGGGCTCGTCGTGACGATGCTGCACAGCCGAACCGCGTTGTCGCACATCCGCGTGCTCGCGCCGCTGGGCCGGATGGCGCTGACCAACTACCTGATGCAGTCGCTGATCTGCATGAGCTTCTTCTACGGCTTCGGACTCGGGCACTGGGGCATGCCGCGCGCCCAGCAGGTCTTGTTCGTGGTCGCGGTGTATGCGGCGCAGATCGCGTTCAGCCACTGGTGGCTGGCGCGCTTCCGCTACGGCCCGATGGAATGGCTGTGGCGCGGCTTCACGTATCGGCAGGTGCCACCGCTGCGCATCGCCGCTTCTCGTGCGCGCGGCTCGTCAGATGCGGCGGTCGCTCGACCACCAGCGCCTGGCCCATGACCTCACGAGCTGCGGGCTCTTGGCTTAAGCCCGCCCTCCTTCGATGAGCCGAAGCGCCACCTGGACGTTGTTGCGGCCCGCCCCCTTGGCCTGGTAGAGCATCACATCCGCCTGCCGGACGAGTGCCTCCACGGTCGTGGCGTCTCCCTGGTAGAACGCCAACCCGATGCTCGTGGTGACGTGGATCGCCTGCTGCTCGACGACGAACGGCGTGCTCATGGCCTGGACGATCTTGGCGGCCACCGTCGACGCCACCTCGGGCCTCGGCAAGCTTTCCATGATCACCGTGAACTCGTCCCCTCCCAAGCGCGCGACGGCGTCGGTGGAGCGCAAGGTCTGCGACAACCTGCTCGCGAACGCCCGCAGCAATGCATCGCCGGTGTGGTGTCCGAACTGGTCATTGATCTGCTTGAATCGGTCGATGTCGAGGTACATGAGCGCCATCAGCGAGCCCGTGCTGCGGCAGCGGTCCATGGCTTCTGCGACGCGCAATTCGAAGCCGGCGCGATTGACCAGGCCGGTGAGCGGGTCCACGCGTGCGAGTTCGATCAGGCGCTTTTCTTCGAGCTTCTGGCGGGTGATGTCGCTGATCACCGCGTGAAAGCCCAGCACCGTGCTGCCGTCGGCGGCCAGCTGCGGGACGTACTGGGCCTCGTAGCAGACATAGCTGTCGCCGCTGGCCATCTCGCTCTGGAACGTGACCGGCTCTCCGCGCAGCGCACTGCGAATATGCGGCTCGACACCTTGGTAGGCTGCATCGCCCAGCACGGCGCGCACGGTCTGGCCGTAGAGTTCGTCGCGCGGCCGGCCGAAGCCGCGCTCATAGGCCAGGTTGTTGAATCGGTAGCGCTCGTCGGCGTCGACGTAGGCCACGCGCATCGGCAGCGCATCGGCCACGGTGCGCAGGCGCGCCTCGCTCTCCTGAACCGCGCGCTGCGCCTCGCGGTACGAGGTGACATCGCTGATGAGCGTGTACAGGCCGACGACCTTGTCCTGCGCGTCGCGATCCGGGACGACCGTGACCTGCACGTGGCGATTGCCCTCGGGGCGCACCATTTCCCGGTCGTAGGCAATGTTCTGCCCCTCCAAGGCGGCTCGCAGCGGGGGCTCGATCTCGAGCCAGGCCGGCTCGCCGTAGAAGTTCTGCACGCTCGTCCCGACTTGCGGCGCCGCGTCGCTGCCGAACCATTGCTGATACGTCCGGTTGACGAATTGAAAGCGCAGGTCGCGGTCGAGGTATGAGATCAGCACCGGCAGGTTGTCGGTCACCATGCGCAGACGATGCTCGCTGTCTCGCACGGCCTGCTCTGCCGCCTTGGCGGCCGAGATGTCGCGCATGAGGGCCGAGAAATACTCGACCTCGCCCTGTGGGTCGCGGTGGGCGATGACGATGTGGCTGACCGGGAACTCGCGCCGCTCGGCGTCCCAGACCAGCGACTCGCCCAACCAGACGCCGGTGGCGATGGCGGTCGGCCCGACCTCGGAGATGAATCGATCGAGCGTTTGCGGTGGGTTGAAGTCTTCCAGCGTCAAGTGGTCGAGCGGCGCGTCCAGCGCCACACCGGTGCGACGGCGTGCAGCCGGGTTCATGTAGGTGATCCGGCCCTTCGTGTCGAGCTGCACCACGTAGTCGGTCGTCGCGTCGAAGATGGCGGCCAGTGTGCGCAGGGCACGATCGGCCAGCACGCGCTCGGTCACGTCGCGGCCGACCGAATGAAGCATCGGCTCGCCCGAAGCGCCCCGCTGCAGGCTGTTGGTCCAGGCGACCCAGCGCTCGGCGCCGTTGGCGGCCGTCATGCGGTTGTCGCCGTTCGCGGTGGTGCCCGTCGACATCACGTCCGCGACGACCTGTCGAACCATGGCGCGGTCCGCGGGCTCGACGTAGTCGAACAGATTGCCGCCCACCATCTCTGCGGGTGTCAGCCCGAAGTGCCTGGCATAGGCCGGGTTGACGTAGGTCAGCTCGCCGTCGGGCCTGGCGAGCGAGACGAATTCGATCTGGTCCTCGAGGATCGCCTTGACCTGCTTCTCGCTCGCAACCAACTGCTTCAGCACCGGCCGCACCTGGCTGTGTTGGGCATAGATGGCCAGCGCCACGATGCCGACAAGCGCCAGCGCCAGAAGGTTCAGGCGCGACTTCATCGGCGCATAGAGCGTGTCGACGTCGGTTCGCACCGCGAAGCCGAGCCCGAAGTCCTTGATCGGCGTGAAGGCCGACAGGACACTGGTGCCGCGCCGGTCCTTGAGGAACTGCACGCCGTGTTCGCCGAGCAATGCCCTCGCCACGGGAAGGCCGGGGCCGCCGGCCGCGTCGAACATCGGCAGCTCGAACCCGGACGGCCTGAAGCGGTTCGGCGCACAGATCAGCTTGTCTTGGTCGCGACCGCAGATCGCCACGTCGGACGTGTCGCTGGACGCGCGGATGTCCAGCAGCAGGCGATCGAACAGCGGCATGCGCTGCTCGGTGAGCACCCGTCCGACAGCACGCCCGTCGACGAGGACATCGGTTTCGGTGAGGAGCAGATAGCCGTCCTTCCAGGCCAGGGAGGTCGTCTGCCCCGTATTCGCCAAACGCTGAATGACATGCGTCTTCGCGGGATCGACGGAACCCGCCTGTGCCACGCGTGCGCCATTCGCGGCGTAGATCTCCACGCCCGTCAGGTCGGTGGTCAGGACACTGTCCGCCACCTTCTGCAGGAATTCCTTGGCGGCCGCGTCCTCGGGCGCCTTGCTCAGCTTGTCCAGGGCCTCGCGCGCGGCTGGCCGGGTCGCCACGGTTCTCGGGAACCACAGACTCACCTCGATGGTGTGGGCCAGCGATGTCGCGTTCGTCGTGGCGATGAGCAGCATGTCCTTCGAGACCGAGCGCTCGAAGGTGTCGCGCATCACCGCGAAGCCCGCCACGCCGCCCGCCAGCGCGACGAGCGTGATGACGACGATCGAGCGCCGCTTGATGCGCTGCTCGGTCGCGTGCGGCGTCTTGGGGTCGAACGCTTGAGACGCTTCGTGAAGCATCCCCAGGCCGGCACCGACGACCGAGAGCCCGAACGCGGTGGCCGGCAGCATCCGGTTGAAGCTCGCCACCTGGTAGAGCGTCTCCAGGCCGACGAAGTAGCCGACGAGTCCGGCCAGGCCGATCAACGAAACGGCCAGCGACAGTGCCAGGAAGATGAGCTGGCCGGGTCGGGTAGCGCGTCGTCCGTGCAGCCAGAAGGCGACCCCGGCGAACAGGAACGCCAGGCTCGCGTTCGGGGACAGTCGGCCAGGATACGGATTGATCGCTGTGGGCACGATGCCGGCGCGGACGATGTCGACGCCCAGCGCAACGCCTGTCGCGCCTTCGAACAGGTAGGCCAGCGGCAGCGCGATCAGGGCGGCGATGCAGATCGCCGAGAGTCGGTTGAGCCAGGTGCTTGAGTCTGAGTGGCGCGAGGCCTTGACAAGGCAGATGCTCGCCGCGACGAAGAGCAGCGGATTGACGATGCCCACGTACTCGGAGCCGGGGATCAGGCGCGCAATGGCGTCCACCTGGAACACCCAGCGCACAGCCATGGTCGCGCCGAACAGGCCGACGACGAGGCCTGCCATTCGCGCAGTTGAAAGAGCCGATTTCTGCATGACGGTATCCGGTTCGGCGCATGTCGCCGGTCGAGCTCGCGGCGCACAGCCTCTGGTCGGGCTGGCGACACCGAAGCAAGCGCAACGTCGAAGGGTACGCCGCAGCGAGAACGATGAACGCCTGAACTGGGCCGGCTCGGGCCGTCATTTCGAGTGAAGAGTTGGGCCCGCATACTCACCCTGCCGACCCGGGGATCACGCCGTTGCAAGAGTCCCTTCGAGGAACGGCGCGATGTTTCGCATCGCACGCGCCACGTAGTCATCCTTCTCCCCCACCGGAGCGACGTAGTGCATCGCGCTCTTTGCCGCCTCGACGCCCTCCAAACGGGCAATCACCCAGGCCGCCAGATACTGCGACGCCAGGCAGCCGCCCGCGGTGGCCACGTTGCCCTTGGCGACAAAGGGCTGGTTCAGCACCTCGACACCGGCTGCCACGACCCATGGCTTCGTGGTCAGGTCCGTGCAGGCGGGCACGTCGTCGAGCAGCCCGAGCTTGGCGAGCACGAGCGTGCCGGAACACTGCGCACCCAGCAATTGACGGGAGGGGTCAAGCTGCAGCTGCGCCATCAAGCCCGCGTCGGCGACCACCTCTCGCGTTTGCATGCCACTGCCGACGATGACCGCATCGGCAGCACTGGCCTCGCGCAGCGTGACCTGAGCTTCAAGCACCACGCCATTCATCGAGCGGACGCGCGCCGTGGGACTGGCGATCGACACCCGCCAGTCCGGCTTCTTGACGCGGTTGAGGATGCCGAGCGCGATGAGCGAGTCCAGCTCGTTGAAACCTTCGAAGGTGAGGATGGCGATGTGCATGGTGATGTCTTCTCAGCAAGTCAGTGGCGACCAGGCATCGTAGACAACGAACCCAATACAATCAAATTATTGTCATGGATACATTGCCGCATGGCCCATGCCCGATACAAGACGCTGGTCGACAAGCTGGCTGCTGAGATTCGCGAAGGTCGCCTGACGCCCGGCACCCGCCTGCCCACCCATCGAGCGCTCGCCGCCAGGGAAGGCCTGGCGCTCGTCACCGCGACCCGCGTTTATGCAGAGCTCGAGGCCATGGGCCTCGTCAGCGGCGAGACCGGCCGGGGCACCTTTGTGCGAGAAACCTTGCTGCCGCGCAGTCTGGGCATCGACCAACAGGCCGCTGCGACGGGCATGCTGGATCTGAACTTCAACTATCCGTCGCTGCCCGGCCAAGCCGAGCTGCTTCGGTCAGCGCTTCGGCAGTTGGCCTCTTCCGGCGATCTGGAGGCGCTTCTGCGCTACCAGCCGCACGGCGGTCGCCCGCACGAGCGGGAGACCGTGGCACGCCATCTCGCGAGTCGGGGTTTGACGGTGGGTGCCGACCAGGTGGCCATCGTGGATGGCGCGCAGCACGGGCTGGCGACGACGGTCATGGCCCTGCTGCAACCCGGCGACGTGGTTGCCATCGACGCCCTGACCTACCCGGGGTTCAAGGTGCTCGCCGAGGCGCATCGCCTGGACCTGGCGCCGATCCCGGCGGCTGGCCAAGGCCCCGACCTGGATGCGCTGGAGGCCCTGTGCAAACGCCGTCGCGTGCGCGCCGTATACGCCATGCCGACGCTGCACAACCCGCTGGGATGGGTGATGGGTGCGAGCCGGCGGCGGCAGCTGGTGGCGATCGCGCGTCGACACGGGTTGCTCATCATCGAGGACGCGGCGTATGCCTTCCTCGAAGCGAATCCGCCCGCTCCGCTGGCGGCAATGGCACCGGAAACGACCGTCTATGTCTCGGGGTTCTCCAAGAGCGTGGCGACCGGGCTGCGCGTCGGCTTTGTCGCGGCACCGGCTGCGTGGGTGCCGCGAATCGAACGCGCAATCCGGGCCACGACCTGGAACACGCCCGGCGTGATGACGGCGATCGCCTGCGGGTGGCTGGACGACGGCACCGTCACGCGGCTCGAAGTGGGGAAGCGGCGAGACGCGATATCTCGGCAAGCGATCGCCGGAGAAGTCCTCACCGGCCTGCGATGTGTCCGTCATCCGGCGTCCTACTTCATCTGGCTCCCTTTGGTGGAAGAGGTTCGTGCCGACAAAGTGGCGATGGCGCTGATGGCCGATCGCATCTCGGTGTCGACCGCTGAGCCCTTCGCGACCACCGCTCAGGTGCCGCATGCACTGCGCCTGGCGCTCGGGTCCGTCGAATTGGACGCGCTTCGGGATGCATTGGAGACGGTCAAGCGCGTGATCAGCGACCAGTAATCGGTGTGTTCCCTCGGCCGGTGGCGTCAGGCATGCCACCGTGCTTGGACTGACCGCACCTCGTCGGCCTGCAGGCCCGTCAACGCCTGAAACAAGGCCGGCGCGGTAGCGCCTTCGGTGTTCAGCAACAGCACGCGTGAGCTGGCGTCGAGCCCGGCCTGTTGCTTGGCTTCGGGATCGGCAGCCAGCACGGTCAGCGCCGCGAGCCCTGCCGCGCCGGACTCCCCACTGACGACGGGCACATCGCCCGCCTCACCCGTGGCCAGCGCGCGCATGGCGTTCACGGCATCGGTGTCGCTCACGGTCATGAACGCATCGATGCTCGGCTGCAGGAAGCGCCAGGCGAGCGGCGAGGCCTCGCCACACGCCAGGCCCGCCATCACGGAATCGACCGAGCCCATTGCCCGCGAAGCCCGGCCCCGGCGCGCGCTTTGCAGCAGGCAGTCGGCCTGCTCGGGCTCGACGACGATGAAGCTCGGCCGCGCCGCGCCGTAACGCTCCCAGAAGTGACTCACGACGCCGGCCGCCAGGCCGCCCACGCCCCCTTGCAGCACGACGTGCGTGTACGGGCACGGCCCGCCCATCGGAGCGGTCTCGAGCAACTCGTCAGCGATGATCCCGTAGCCCTGCATCACGTCGCGCGGAATGTCTTCGTAGCCCTCGTATGACGTGTCCGACACGACCTGCCAGCCGTTGGCTTCGGCCAGGCGAGCTGATTCCTGGACCGATGCGTCGTAGTTGCCGCCGATGCGCACGATCTCGGCGCCCAGCGCGGCGATCGGCGCCTCGCGCTCGGCGCTGACGTGCGCATGCAGCACGATCACGCAGCGGCAGCCCATGCTGCGCGCCGCCGCGGCAAGCGCCCGGCCGTGGTTGCCGTCGGTGGCGCTGATGACCACGAAGTCCTTCAGCAGGTCGGCGTGTCGTCCGGCCAGTAGGGCCTGCGCTCGCAAGCCCTCTGCTGGCCATCGGCGCAGGACCAATCGCAGCAGCGCGATGGGGGCGCCGAGCGCCTTGAAGCTGCCGAGCGGCGAGCGCAGCGACTCATCCTTCATCCAGAGCGCGCCGATCGACAGCCGCTGTGCCAGCCCCGGCAGCGCACGCAGCGGTGTCGCGCCGGGTGTCAGCATGTGCCAGTGCGACAGCCAGCGGCGGCTCTCGGCGCCGCGCTCGATGCTCATGATGGATTTCAGGGCCGCGTCGTAGTCACGGCGCCGGGCGTTGGGGTTGGCGAAAAACATGCGAAACCTTTCTTACTCCGGCAGACGGATGCGAGCGACTTCGGCGAAGTAGCGCGCGCCGATCGGCAGCACCTGGTCATTGAAGTCGTAGCGCGCGTTGTGCAGCGGGATGCCACCGGGCTCATCGTTCGCACCGTTGCCGATGAAGACGAATGCGCCGGGCACCACTTGCAGGAAGGCACCGAAGTCTTCGGAGATCATCATCGGTGTCACGTCGTCATCGACACGATCCGCGCCGACCACCGCCGAGGCTGCCGCCACGGCCACCGAGACACATTGCGGCCAATTCACCGTCGGCGCGAACTCGTGCGTGTACTCGAACTCGACACTCGCGCCATGGGCGCTGCAGATGCCTTGGCAGACCTCGCGCATGCGCCGCTCCAGCAGCGCCTGCACCTCGGGCGAATAGCTGCGGGTGTCGCCCTTGATCGTGACGTTGGACGGGATGGCATTGCGGATGCCGTCGGTGATGAACTCGGTGCAGGAGATGACCGCAGGCTGACTCGGGTCGACCGAGCGCGACACCACCGTCTGAAGCGCCAGCACGATCTCGGCGGCGACGACCAGCGGGTCGACACCCATGTGCGGCCGGGCCGCATGGCCGCCGCGCCCCTTCACATGAACGACGAAGTTGTCTTCGCTGGCCATGATGCCGCCGCTGCGCGTGGCGATGCGGCCGACCGGCATGCCCGGGATGTTGTGCGCGCCGAAGATCTCGTCGACCGGGAAGCGGTCGAACAGCCCGTCGGCCATCATTGCAGCGGCACCGCGGCCGTGTTCTTCGGCGGGTTGGAAGATGAAGCGCACGGTGCCGTTGAAGCCGCGACCTTGCGACAGCAGTTGCGCGGCCCCCAGCACCATGGCCATGTGGCCGTCGTGCCCGCAGGCGTGCATGCAGCCGGGTGACTGTGAAGCGTGCGGGCGCCCTGCGCCGTCTTCGGTGATCGCCAACGCGTCCATGTCTGCCCGCAGCCCGATCACGCCGGTGCCATCGCCGACCTTCAGGTTCGCGACGATGCCGGTGCCGCCGATGCCTCGGTGCACCTCCAGGCCGAGCAGACGCAGCACGCTCGCCACATAGTCGGCGGTGCGTACCTCATTGAAGCCCGTCTCCGGGAACCGGTGCAGGTGATGGCGCCAGCGCACCAGTTGCTGCTCGAAGTCTGAATCTGCCACCACCCACCTCCGCGTTGTGCCGAGCCTCCATTCTTGAGGCGGACCGGCGAGCGAAACCATCGTTGTGAGGCGGAGCAGTGAGGCGTTCGCATCAAAATGCGATTCAGAATGAACCACCGATTCGATGAGGTCATGGAGACTCAGATGCCGCTGGACAGACTGGACACCCAGATCCTCAATCTTCTGCAGGAAGACGCATCGCTTGCGATCCGCACGCTCGCTGAGCGAGTGCACTCGTCACCGGCCACCTGCCAGCGGCGCATCGCCCAGTTGCGCGAGTCGGGCGTGTTGCTGAAAGAGGTGGCGATCGTCGATCGCCTGCGCGTCGGGCGGCCGTTGACCGTCTTCGTTTCCGTGGAACTCGACAAGCAGAACGACGCGCTCCTGCGCAACTTCGAGAAGAAGATGGCAGCGGTTGGCGATGTGATGGCCTGCTACGAAGTGTCCGGCGAATTCGACTTTTTGCTGATCGTCAACTCAGCGTCGATGGAGCGCTACCACGCGTTCACCCGCGAGGTGTTTTCGTCGAGCAACAACGTTCGGAACTTCAAGAGCACCTTCGCGATGAACTGCTCCAAGTTCGAAACGAAGATTCCGCTGCCTGAGCCAGGGGAATAGCACGCGGGTGCCCGCGGCTGACGGGCTCAACCCCTGGCTCGGCCAAGACCCGCTCGACCACGCATCGCGGGCTTCTTTCGCGATGAAGACGAACGGGCGTGTACCTCCATCTCGGCGACAAGATGCTGCGCGATCTCGCGCTGAACCGCACTCAATGGGCGCTTCGAGCCGACGAGCGCGAGTTCGCTCGGCGCCAGTTTCGGAAAGCCTTCTCGCGCACCAAGGAGTGCGTGGCCTTCAATGACCGCGCTCACCGGCAACACCGTCACGCCGAGACCGCACGACACGGCGGCCTGGATCCCGGTGAGGCTCTGGCTGCCGAATGCCACCCGCCACGTCCGGCCGGCGATCTCCAGCGATCGAATCGCGCGCTGTCGATAGATGCAGCCCTCCGGGAACAGCGCCAACGGCACACTGCCCTCCTCCCGACGCAGCCCTTGCGGGCCTGTGACCCACACCAGGCGCTCCGGCCAAGACGCGATGCACTCGCCAGCCCCTGGCTCGCGCTTGATGAGCGCGATTTCGATCTCGCCAGCGTCCAATCGGCGCCGCAGGTCGGTGCTCATTCCACTCACTGTGTCCAAGCGAACGTCGGGGTGCGATGCCATGAACCCGGACAGAATGGTCGACATCCGAACGGCATCGAAATCTTCGGGGACACCGACACGGACCGGTGGCAACGACGCGGGTCGCGCCAAAGCGTCTTCCGCTTCCTGGGCCATGGCCAGCAGCCGCCTGGCGTAGTGCGCAAGCCGCTCGCCGCTTTCCGTCGGCACGACGCGCTTGCCCGTTCGGTCACGCAGCAGAAGCGCTTGCCCCAACCTGTCTTCGAGCTTCAGGATCTGCTGGCTCACGGTCGACTGGGTCCGGTGGATGCGCTCGGCCGCACGCGAGAAGCTGCGCTCGTCGACGACGCACACCAGCGTCTTCAGAAGTTCAAGATCCAGCATGCCGCCTCCGTCAGTCGATTATCCACTGGGATTTACATAAAGATTTAATTTCCAAATATGCGAGCGGGTGGGCACCATGGGAACATCTGATTCGCTGCGGTGCACTGCACCGGATACCTCATGTCGCTCACACACACCACCCGCCCTGAATGGCTCACCTTCGACTGCTACGGCACGCTCATTCAATGGGACGAAGGCCTGTTGGCCGCGGTCGAACGCATCCTGCGCAGCAAAGGCTCTGTCGACATCGACCCCGCCAAGCTCATCGCGATCTACGACTCGCACGAGCACGCACTCGAGCAGACGCCTCCCCATCGATCGTTTCGCACGGTTGCGGGCGAAGGGCTGCGCCTCGCACTCGACGAGTTGGGGCTGCAGAGTGCTCCCGATGACATCCGCATCCTCACCGACGGAATCGGCGCCATGCCGCCGTTCCCCGAAGTCGTCGGATCGTTGCGCCGCTTGAAGAACGCCGGCTTCAAGCTCTGCATCGTCTCCAACACCGACGACGACATCATCGCGGCCAACGTGGCGCAGCTCGACGGGCTGATCGACCGGGTGATCACGGCGCAGCAAGCCGGGGTCTACAAGCCGGCGCGCGGCTTGTTCGACCACGCACATGCGCAGCTCGGCGTCTCCAAGGACGACGTGGTCCACATCTGCGCGAGTCCGCGCCTGGACCACGCCGCCGCACGCGACGTCGGCTTCCGTTGTGTGTGGATCGACCGCGGGACGGGCCGCAAGCTGCTTCCCGACTACACGCCGGACGCTATCCTGAGCACGCTCGATCAGGTCGCCCCGCTCTTCGGCGAGCTGGGCTGGTTGTGAAAATTCTCCACGAGACTCCCCATGGCGCACACACTCGCGATCTCTCAAGTCCGCCCCCTGCCGCGGGACCTCAAACTTGATTCGGCGGCGGCCGTCGCAACGCGAGTCGAACTCGCCGCGTGCTTCCGGCTCGCCGCCAGGCTCGGCTTCGAGGAAGGGGTCTGCAACCACTTCTCGGCAGTGGTGCCCGGGCACGACGAGCTGATGTTCATCAACCCCTTCGGGTACGCCTTCAGCGAGATCACGGCGTCTCGGCTGCTGGTCTGCGACTTCGACGGGCACGTGATGGCCGGCGAAGGCGCACCTGAGGCGACGGCCTTCTTCATCCACGCCCGCCTGCATCGGCTCAAGCCGCGCATCAAGGTCGCACTCCACACGCACATGCCGAATGCCACCGCGCTGAGCATGCTCGAAGGCCCGCCGCTCGTGTGGGCCGGTCAGACCGCGCTGAAGTTCTACGGCCGAACGGCGGTCGACGAAAGCTACAACGGGCTGGCGCTGGACGACTCCGAAGGCGACCGCATCGCACAGGCGATGGGCGACGCCGACATCGTCTTTCTGAAGAACCATGGCGTCATGGTCACCGGGCCCAACGTCGCCGAGGCCTGGGACGATCTCTACTACCTCGAGCGTGCCGCCGAAGTGCAGCTCAAGGCCATGAGCGCCGGCAGGCCCATCAAGCCGATTGCGCCGCAGGTGGCGCAGCGCACGTATGAACAGATGCGGGCCGGCGACCCCGCGAGTGCCCGCGCGCACCTGGACAGCATGATGCGCATCCTCAGGGCAGAAGGCGTTCCCTTCGACGCCTGAAAGACGGACTGGCCGCACCGCCCCGAATCACCGACAATCCGAACCTGCAGGAGAGCGCCGGGGCGAGATCCCCGGCCACCGAAGGCGCAATCTCCCATGAACGCTCAGGTCCCGTACTGCAACACCACCATCGCCGTCTGGAGAGCCGCCACCGCCGTGGCGCACCGAAGGAGCAAGGCCCGACCCGACGGTCGCGGCTGAATCTCTCAGGTACCGAGGACAGGGGGAGCGGCACACCGCTTGGCACGCGCCATGCGGTACCCCTTTCTTTGGAGCATTCCCATGAGAGTTGTTGTTCTCGGCGCCGGCCTGCTCGGCGTCACGTCCGCCTATTTTCTGCGGCAGCAAGGTCACGACGTGATCGTGATCGACCGGCAGGCCACCCCTGCTGCCGAAACCAGCTTCGCCAACGGCGGCCAGATCTCGGTGAGCCACGCCGAACCCTGGGCCAACCCGAGCGCGCCGCTGAAGGTGCTGAAGTGGCTGGGTCACGAAGACGCCCCGCTGCTGTTCCGCATCCGCGCCGACATGCGGCAGTGGCTGTGGGGCCTGCAGTTCCTGCGCGAATGCACGCCGGCGCGCACGCGCCACAACATCGCGCAGATCGTGCGCCTGGGCACCTACAGCCGCGACATGCTGCAGGCCCTGCGCCGCGACATCGGCATCGAATACGACGAGCGCACGCAAGGCATCCTGCACTTCTACACCAGCCAGAAGGAGTTCGACGGCGCCGAGGGCCCGGCAGCGCAAATGCGCGAACTCGGCTGCGACCGCCGCGTGATCTCGGCCGACGAGGCCGTGCGGCTCGAGCCGGCGCTGCGCCACATCCGGCCGCAGCTCGCCGGTGCGACCTACACCGCCGAGGACGAATCGGGCGACGCCAACCGCTTCGCGCGCGAACTGGTCGCGCGCTGCGAAGCCGATGGCGTGCAGTTCCTGATGAGCCACACCGTGACGGCGCTGCGCGAGGCGGGCGGCCGCATCGACCACGTCGAGGCCACCGATGCCGAAGGCCGCTTCCAGCGCGTGCGCGGCGATGCCTACGTGCTGGCGATGGGCAGCCTGAGCCCGTTGTACGCCGCGCCGCTGGGCATCCATCTGCCGATCTACCCGGCCAAGGGCTATTCGGTCACGCTGCCGGTGAAGGACGAAGCCATGGCGCACCAGGTCTCGCTGACCGACGACGAGTACAAGCTCGTGTTCTCGCGCCTGGGCAAGCGCCTGCGCATTGCCGGCACCGCAGAGTTGAACGGCTACGACCGCGACCTGAACCGGGTGCGCTGCGAGGCGATCGTGCGACGCACCGAGGAACTCTTCCCCGGCGCCGGCGACACCGAGCAAGCCCAGTTCTGGACCGGCCTGCGCCCGGCGACGCCGTCGAACGTGCCCATCATCGGGCGCTCGAAGCTGCCCAACCTGTACCTGAACACCGGCCACGGCACCTTGGGTTGGACGCATTCCTGCGGGTCGGGCAAGAGCATCGCCCGCATCGTCAGCGGCTTGCAGCCCGAGGTCGACTTCGCGTTTGTCGGGATCGCCTCACACCTCGGCGCGCACTCCGCACGCTGATCTCACCGAACGATCTTCTTGTCGTTGCCGACAATGGTGATCTCGACGTACGTGGATCCGTTGTGGTTCTTGTCCGAGAAGCGCACCGCAAAGCCGCCGAGATCGACGTCATGCAAACCCTCGAGCGCCTGGACGAGGCTTTCGCGGCTCGGCGCGGCCCCCGCCGCGCGCAGCCCTTCCACGAGGACCTTCGCGGACACGAAGCCCTCCATGTGGTTGTAGGTGACGGCCGCGGCGCCGTTGCTCTTGGCCAGCTCGGTGAGTTCACGAGCCAGGCGCGTGCCGCCGCCCCAGGGGTACGGCATGACCTGGGTGATGGCGACCCCGCGTCCGCGCGGACCCAGATTCTGGGTCAGCTGCTGTGAGCTGACCACCGACAGCGCATAGAACTGCGTTCCCGCGGCGAGCTCCAGGTAGGCCGCGACAAAGTCGCTGGTGACCTTGCCGGCCGTGGCGAGAATGATGGCCGGTGGCTCCGAACGCTTGAGCGTCATCGCAGCTTCCTGCAGGTCGCGCCCGTCGACCTGAAGAGGCGCTTCGCCCGCGAGCGTGACACCGTACTTGGCTGCCGCTGCCTTTGCGGCCACGAGGCCGCTCTTGCCGAATGCGTTGTCCAGGTACACGACGCCGGCGCGACGCACGCCCAGCGTGCTCAAGTGCTGAACGATCTTGTCGATTTCGTCGGTATAGCCGGCGCGGACGTTGAACACGTAGCGATCGAACGTGCCCCTGAGCGCGTCAGAGCCCGTGAATGGCGCGACCAACGGAACCTTACTCTGCCGCAGGGTCTGCAACGCCGCCAGCGTCGTCGGAGTGCCTGCAAAGTTGAACAGCGCGATGACACCATCGCGTTCAACGAGTTGCCTTGTGTTCTCTGCCGTGCGCGTTGGCTCGTACCCGTCATCCAGGACGATGACCTTGATCCGCCTGCCGCGAACGCCCCCTCGCCTGTTGACCTCGTCCAGATACCACTTCGCGCCCTCGCGAATCTCGCTGGACAGCGGCGCGAGAGGCCCGGTGAGCTGGCACGACTGGCCGATGAGAATGTCGCCCCCGTCACCCTGCGCGTGGGCCAATCGGCCTGCCAGCGGAGCCATCGCCACCGCTGCGGCAAGCCGCAATGCTCGTCGCCGGGACCGTTGCAGGCACGTCAGCTCGGCGGACCGATTCTTCGCGCTTCTTTCCATTTGTTGTCTCCGTTCATTTTTCTGCCACCGCACGTCCAAGCAGGCTTGAAGGAACAAAGCCGAAGCGCATCGCACCCCAGTGACGGCCCTTCACAAGGATCGGAAGAGCCACCTCCGACGTGAGGTCGCCGTTGTCGCGCACAAAGGTCTGCAGCAGCAGGCGTCCGGCGTAGGTGGCGGCACGCCGGCCGTAGCGGTCGATCATGATGCGTTTGTCGCGGCACGCTCTGATGTCGACACTCGGGTCGCCGCGCGGCGGCTTGGCGAAGTCGGTGTTGTGCGTCGGCATGTACCCGTCTTCGGCGATACAGGTACAAGCAAGCGCACCGAGGTCGCTGCGCGCTTGGTCGAACAACGGCTGGAGCGCTCGCTCGAAAGCCGGCTGGTACGACACCCGGAACTGTTCAGGATTCGTCCCAGGGATCGCCTCGTAGTGCCTGTCGAAGACGTCCTGACCATGGCCCACAAGATCTTCGACCGCGTGCTCGACCCGAGACTGCCAGTGACGACACCGCTGCAGCGTGCGCTCGAAGTCGCCGTCGCCTTCGTTGAACCCGCCGAGGACTTCCTGGATCGCCTCGGTCGACACGAGGGCGTCATTGGACAGCTTCACCGCATCGCGCAGCCGTGTGGAGATCTCCGCACTCAGTTGCCTGGACTGCGTGATGCTTGCCAAGACCTGTGCGTTGGCCGCTGCCATCTGCTCTGCCGCCGCTGCGATCAGGGAGAACTGGCTGGAGACATGTTCTTGGTCGGCCAGCATGGCATCACAGGCCGCACTGCCACGGGTCATCGTGCCAAGCACCGATTCGATCGTCTCGCAGACCCGCGTACTGTGATCGACCGCCTCACTGGCGCGGGATTGCGCCACGGCGACGGTCGCCTGGCTTGCCTGCGTCACCGCGGAAACCTCATCCGCCAGCTCGCGAATCTCTTTGGCGATCACCGCGAACCCGCGCCCGGATTCGCCCGCGCGCGCGGCCTCGATCGCTGCATTCAGCGCCAGGATGGACGTCTGTCGCGAGATGGCGCCGATGCGCTCGTTGACGGCAGCCACTTCAGCGCAGTGCTGGCTGACCTGGCGCACCGTGGCCGAGAAGGCCTGTATGGAGGTCGCCGCGTCGCCTGCCTGCTCGCTGCCGCTTCTCAGATCCTGCGCCGTGTGACGCGCGCGATGCAGGCTCTCTTCGGTGGACGACGCGATGCGTTGCGCGTTGTCGGACACATGATCGATGGCGATCGTTGTCTCCCTGCTTGCACGGTCCACGTTCCCGGCCAGGTGCGCTTGCTCCTCTGACATGCGTGCGCAGCCCTCGATCGCGTAGGACGCGGAGGCCGCGGCCATCGCAACGCCGAGGGCATCGGCTCGAAGCGTCGGCACGGCCTCGCGCAGACTTCCTTGAGGTGATCCGCGGACGCGGCCGGAGCTCACGCGGATGCCGGCGATGGACACAAAGGCCAGCAACAGCGAGCCTAGCAATGCGATGACCTGCCAAGGCGCGAAGGCGATGAGCGCTCTGTCGAGCAAAACGGCTGTCGCCGCCATCGCGAGCGATCCGAGAAGGCGGCCGACAAAGGGAGCCACCGAAGGCCAACGCATTGCTGCGGTCGCGGAAGATTTTCCCATGCCTTCATTTGCTCCTGAGCGAACAGCAAGCCCGTCGCGGCCTTGCTTCCGGCTCATAAATAGTCCGACCGTACGGTTTATTATATGAATGAGGTCGATGCGATCGCAACCGGACGAGGGTCGTGCAAACCCTTGGAGCGACCTCGCCAGGCGTGACGGAATGCTGCGTGGCGCCGGGCAACGCGCGCCAGGCTGCAACGATCGGACTGGCTAGGGCCTAGCTTTCGCCTTGGTTAGCGACTTGGGCTTCTTGCCCATCTCGGGCATGCCTTCGAGGCCATGAAAGAAGAGCTCACAGACCAGCGGCGCGATGGTCGCGTGCGTGAGGCTGCCGTCGGGACGCAGCCAAGTGAACATCCAGTTCAGCATCCCGAAGAGCAGCATCGCAACAGCCTTGTGCAGATCGGCCGCCTTCGTGTCAGGACGCAGCACCGCAATCGCGTCTGCAAAACCCTTCACCACGACGCGCTCGCGATCCAGGATGCGTTGACGCGCGGCCTCGGGAAGGTACTTCACGTCCTCGGTCAGCACGCGATGCGAGTTCTGTGCATCCGAGTACTCGATGAGGAACCGCATGATGAGCACTTGCAGGCGCTCGCGTGCAGGGATTGTCTTGTCCTGCTCCACCGACTTCACCAGCGTGACGAGCCGCGTGACGTGAGTCTCGGCGATGCTGATCAGAAGCTCGTCCTTGTCGCGGTAGTAGTGATACAGCGATCCCTTTGACAAGCCACACGCGTCGGCCACGTCGTTCATCGACGTGCCGAGATAGCCGCGGCGCGCGAACAGGTCGGCGGCGCCCGCGAGGATCGATTCCTTCTGGTCTTCGTAGTTGGGCGCCCTGGTGCGTGCCATGAGTCCTCGCGCAATGGGGGCGTGGTGGAGGGCCATTATCGCCCGCCCGAGGGTTTGTCCGATGACACCGTGGCGGCCCTGCTGTCTACATTTTGGCCTTATCTAGACCGACCGGTCGGACTATTAATTAATATCGCTCGCCGAGAGTTCACAACCAGGAGACAGCAATGGAAATCTTTCAGCGGCATGCGGCAAGAGCCGTTGCCTGCGCCGTCACGCTTTGCGCAGCGTTTCAAGCCGTCAGCGCCCCAGGCGCGGCGACGTGCGCCGCGTCGCTTGGCTTGAAGATCCCCAATACGACGGTGACGGGCGCGGTCTACATGACCTCTACGTCGGGCAACTATTGCCAGGTCAATGCGACGGTTGCCCCCGAGCACGACGTGCAGGTGAATCTTCCAGACAACTGGAAGAACCGCTACCTCCAAACAGGCGGCGGTGGCTTTGACGGCAACGCCCCACACGCAGGAAGCTCGTTCGCCGCCGCGGGCAACGACCTCATTGCCAACGGCTATGTGGTCACGGCCGACAACGGCGGTCATCGTGGTACCAGCCATCCAGGCCCCTCCTTCGCTGTCGACCGAGGCCTCAGTCTCAGCTACGCGACGGCGAAGATCTTCGACACCCATCTGGTCGCGACTGCGCTCATGCAGAGCTACTACGGGCAGCAGGCCAGATACAGCTATTTCACGGGTTGCTCGAACGGTGGCAAGAACGCATCGGTCGCGGCATCGAACTTCGCCGACTACTTCGACGGAATCATCGGCGGCGATGGTGTCTGGGGTCACGCCAGGGATCATGTGGGCGGCAGCGACATGCCGGGCCTCACGTCGAAGTGGGCTCAGACGGTCCAGCTCGGCTCGATCACGCCGGCCCAGGGCGCAGCGCTGTATGCGGCCGTGGTACAGGCCTGTGATGGGCTGGACGGCGTGCGCGACGGCATCGTCAGCAACGTGCAGGCCTGCAACATCCCACAGGTGGTTCAGAGCATGCGCTGCGGGGGGTCGCCGAACGGCGCATGCCTGAGCGATGCCGATGTCAACAGGGTCCAAGGCTATATCAACCCCTTGGTGCTGGACCGCCGAGTCGTGGGCGCAGCCTGGTCGGGAACCACCAACCTGGCCAACGTTGTCGCGAGCTCCAATGGGCTGGGAAGCGGCTTCCTGGCGCTCGCGTTTCGCTCACCCACGCCGGTCAGCCCACTCACCTACGACATTCCGAATCAGTTCGCGGATGTTGCGGCCGCGCTCGATGGGGTCTACAGCATGACCGGTGACCTGGACGGCATCGTCAGATTCTTGAGGGGCGGCAAGAAGCTGATCCTGTTCCATGGTTGGGAAGACCCGGTCGTCCCTTCCTACGTCAGCGTCGAGCTCTACAAGGCGCTCAACCGAGTGGACGACGATGCCGCAAGGAACAGCCGTCTCTACATGGACCCCGGCGTGCAGCACTGCGGCGGCGGCAACGGCGCCGACTCGGTCGACCTCTTGACGACTCTCACCAAATGGGTCGAGCAGAACGAGCCGCCCGGCTCCCCTGCCAACCCCACATTGGCATGGAAGCAAGCCGGAAGCGCCAGCCCTCCGGGCATCAACGGTGCTTCGTTCTCGCGTCCGCTCTGCCCTTACCCGGACTACCCTCAGTACATCGGAAGAGGCGACGTGAATTCGGCGAACAACTACGTCTGCCGACCCGGTTCGCGGAATCGGCCTGACGAACGCTAAGCAAGGCTGGCAATCCCCGCCCCTGGTGGGTGGGGAAGTGGCCAGCCCGGAGGGACTCGAACCCCCGACATCCGACTTAGAAGGTCGGTGCTCTATCCAGTTGAGCTACGGGCTGTGCGGGCCGGGAGAGGCCGAGAAGATGTCGATGAGAGGATGGTCGGGGCGGCGGGATTCGAACTCGCGACCTACTGGTCCCAAACCAGTTGCGCTACCAGGCTGCGCTACGCCCCGAACAAGCGCGCATTGTACCCAGAGCCGCGACTCACACGGCTTGCGGTGCCGGCAGCATCAGTTGCCGGGACACGGCCACGCATTGCTGGATGTGCTGTTCGCAGACGAACTTCAGCGATGAAAACGTCAGCACCGCCGACACGGCCTGCCCCGCGATCGGCACGTACTTCGCGGCCTGCTGCGTGGTGAGCCGCACGCCGACGAGCTTGAGCAGCTTGACGATCAGATCGCGCGTGACGAGCCGGCCGACCAGCATCCCGCTGCCGGCCGAGATCGCCTTGTAGACGACCACCCGGCGGTCGGGTGCGAGCCGTTCGATCTGCTCAGGCGTGAGCCCGAACGCGCGGTTGATCTCGGGGATCAGCTTGAGCAGCACCGCGACATCGGTGACCCAGTCGACGCCCGGGATCGGCACGACCGCGACGCCGGCCGCCATCAGCGCACGCTTGTTGACGAGGCGACGGCATTGCCGCACCACGGCCTCGATCTCGGACGGCGTGTCCGGAACCACGACCCAGTCGATCGCCGCCGCCGTGCCCATGCGCGTCAGCTCGACGACGAGCCCTTGATCTTGCCGACGACGAAGAGCAGCACGATCGCACCAACCACGGAAGCAATGAAACCCGCCGGCGCACCCGGGGGGTACCAGCCCATCGCCTGCCCGATGAAGCCTGCGACGAAGGAGCCGGCGATGCCGAGCACCGCCGTCAGGATGATGCCCAGGCTCTGCGTACCCGGCAGGATCGCGCGCGCCACCAGACCGACGACAAACCCGATCACTGCCATCCAGACGTAATGCATGCTGCTGCTCCTCAAAGGTTGTTGTGGCGCCAATGTAGCGCACCGCGTCGCGTGGCGACACGCTTTACCGCCTCTGCGTTCGTCAGTCAGCTCGACAACTGCGCCCAGGCCTTGTCGAGGCGCTTGACGCTGACCGGCTGCGGCGTGCGCAGCTCCTGGGCGAACAAGCTCACGCGCAACTCCTCCAGCAGCCAGCGGAACTCGTCGAGGCGCGCATCGGGCACGCCCTTGCGCTCGGCGAGGTGGCGCGTGTAGCGCTGCTCGATGGGCCGCAGCTCGGCCAGGCGCTGGGCGTCGCGGGCCGGGTCGGCGCGCAGCTTGTCGAGCCGCATCACGATCGCCTTCAGATAGCGCGGCAGATGCGCGAGCTGCGCCCACGGTGTGGCGACGACGAAGCGCTTGGTCATCAGGCGCGCGAGCTGGGCCGTGATGTCGTCGCTCACCTCTTTGGGGGCACGCGCGTCCTTCAGCTTGCGCGAGGCCGCGGCGTAGTCGATCAGGATCGCGCCGGCGCTGCGGGCGACTTCGCTGGCGATCAAGGTCAGCCGCCCGCGGCCTTCGTCGATGCGCCGCGCGAACGCTGCGGCATCGGTGGGCAGCGGGTCGGCGAGAAAGGCGCGGTCGAGCGCGAGCTCGATGATCTGGTCGCGCAGCTCGTCGGCGCTGCCGAGCGGCATGTACGCGACCGCCATGCGCTGCAGGTCGGGGATGTTCTTCTCGAGGTACTTCAGCGCATCGCGGATCTGCAGCGCGACGAGGCGGCGCAGGCCGGCGCGGTGCTTGCGCGCGGCCACGTCCGGCTCGTCGAAGACCTCGATCTCGACATGCGTGCTCTTGTCGATCAGCGCCGGGAAGCCGACCAGCGACTGGCCGCTCTGGCGCACCTCGAGCAGCTCGGGCAGCTCGCCGAAGGTCCAGGCCGTGTGCTTGGCTGCGGGCGCTGCCGGCGCAGCCACCGGCACGGCAGCACTCGTGCCGTGGCGGCCAGGGGAACGTGCCGCCTCGGTCGGCACCGGCACTGACGCCGGGGTTGGCGCGGCCGCCACTTTCAGCGTCGCCAGCGCCTGGAACGCCGACCGCGCCTGCCCACCGAGCTCGGCTTTCAACGCTGCCAGATTGCGCCCCATGCCGAGCTGGCGGCCATGCTCATCGTTGACACGAAAGTTCATCAGCAGATGCAGCGGCAGCTGCTCGAGCTTGAAGTCGTTGCGCTTGATGTCGAGCTGCGTCTTGTCGCGCACGTGCTTGAGCAGCGCGTCGACCAGGCTGCCGCCGCCGAACGGCACCGCAGCGATGAATGCATCGGCATAGTCGAGCAGCGGCACCAGCCGCGAGCGCGGCCGCTGGTGCAGGCTCTTCACGAGCGCGAGCACCTTGTCCTTCAGCATGCCGGGCACCAGCCACTCGCAGCGCTCTTCATTGATCTGGTTCAGCGCGAAGATCGGCACCGTCATCGTGACGCCGTCCTTCGCGTCGCCCGGTTCGTGCAGATAGGAAGCAACGCAATCGACACCGCCGAGACGCAGCGTCTTCGGGAACGCCGCGCTGGTGATGCCCGCGGCCTCGTGGCGCATCAACTCTTCGCGCGTCAGCAGCAGCAGGCGCGGCTGGCGCTTCACTTCGTCGCGGTACCAGCGCTCCAGGCTCGCGCCGCTGCACACGTCGGCGGGCAGCTGCGCATCGTAGAACGCGTGGATCAGCTCGTCGTCGACCAGCACGTCCTGGCGGCGCGACTTGTGCTCGAGTTCTTCGACCTGTGCGATCAGCTTGCGGTTCGCGCTGACGAACGGGAGCTTCGTGTCCCACTCGCCCGCGACCAGCGCCTCGCGGATGAAGATCTCGCGTGCCGCGGCCGCGTCGACGTTGCCGAAGTTCACTCTTCTGTTGCTGTAGATCACGATGCCGTAGAGCGTCGCGCGTTCGAGCGCGATCACCTCGGCGGCCTTCTTCTCCCAGTGCGGCTCGAGCAGCTGGGTCTTGATGACGTGGCCGGCGATGCGCGGCAGCCACTGCGGCTCGATCGCCGCGATGCTGCGGCCGAACAGCCGCGTCGTCTCGACCAGCTCGGCCGCGACGATCCAGCGCCCCGGCTTCTTCGACAGGTTCGCGCCCGGATGCTTGTAGAAGCGGATGCCGCGCGCGCCGAGGTACCACTCGTCCTCATCGCTCTTCAGGCCAATGTTGCCGAGCAGACCTGCGAGCATCGCGAGGTGGATCTGTTCGTACGTGGCCGGTGCGCCGTTCAATCGCCACTTGTGTTCGGCGACCACCGTGTGCAGCTGCGAATGGATGTCGCGCCACTCGCGCACGCGCCGCGGCGAAATGAAGTTGTCGCGCAGCAGCTGTTCCTGCTTGCGCACCGAGACTTTGTGTTCGCCCTGCCCGCCCTTCGCATCCTCAAGCCATTTCCACAGCTTCAAGTCGCCGATGAACTCGCTCTTCTCATCATCGAACTTCTTGTGCGCGGCATCGGCGGCCTGCTGCTGCTCGAGCGGCCGGTCGCGCACGTCCTGCACGCTGAACGCGCTCGCGATGATCAGCACCTCGGTCAGCGCGTCGCGCGTGCGTGCCTCGAGAATCATGCGGCCGACGCGCGGGTCCAGCGGCAGGCGCGCGAGCTCGACGCCGATCGGCGTCAGCTCGTTGAACTCGTCGACCGCACCGAGCTCGGCGAGCAGCTGATAACCGTCGGCGATCGCGCGCTTCGGCGGCGGCTCGAGGAACGGGAAGTCCTCGACCGTGCCGAGGCTCAGCGACTTCATCCGCAGGATCACGCCGGCCAGCGACGAGCGCAGGATCTCCGGGTCGCTGAATGGCGGCCGACCGGCGAAGTCCTTCTCGTCATAAAGCCGGATGCAGATGCCGTCGCTGACGCGCCCGCAACGCCCGGCGCGCTGGTTCGCCGCCGCCTGGCTGATCGGCTCGACCAGCAGCTGCTCGACCTTGCTGCGGTAGCTGTAGCGCTTGACGCGCGCGGTGCCGGCGTCGACGACGAACTGGATGCCGGGCACCGTCAGCGAGGTCTCGGCCACGTTGGTCGCGAGCACGATGCGGCGCGCGCTGTGCGATTCGAAGATGCGGTCCTGCTCGGCCTGGCTCAGGCGCGCGAACAGCGGCACGACCTCGACACCGGGCGGGTGGTGCTTGCGCAGGTGATCGGCGGCCTCGCGGATCTCGCGTTCGCCGGGCAGGAACACGAGTACGTCGCCCGAGCCCTCGCGCCAGAGCTCGTCGACCGCCGCGCTGATCGCGTCGTTCAGGTCGAACTCGCGGCTCTCTTCGAACGGCCGCCAGCGCTGCTCGACCGGGAACAAGCGACCCGAGACCTGGATCACCGGCGCGGGCCCGTCCTTCGAGGCGAAGTGGCGCGCGAAGCGATCGGCATCGATCGTCGCCGAAGTGACGACGATCTTCAGGTCGGGCCGCCGCGGCAGGATCTGCCTCAAATGCCCGAGCAGGAAGTCGATGTTCAGGCTGCGCTCGTGCGCCTCGTCGATGATGATGGTGTCGTAGGCGCGCAGCAGCGGGTCGGTCTGCGTTTCGGCGAGCAGGATGCCGTCGGTCATCAGCTTGACGCTCGCGCCCGGCGAGAGCCGGTCCTGAAAGCGCACCTTGAAGCCGACGACTTCGCCGAGCGGCGTCTTCAGCTCCTCGGCGATGCGCTTCGCGACGCTCGATGCCGCGATGCGGCGCGGCTGCGTGTGGCCGATCAGCTTGCCCGTGTTGGCTCGGCCGCGGCCGAGTTGCAGCGCGATCTTCGGCAGCTGCGTCGTCTTGCCCGAGCCGGTCTCGCCGCAGACGATCACAACCTGGTGCTGTTGCAACGCCTGCGCGATCTCGTCGCGCCGCGCGGAAACGGGCAGCGACTCAGGGAAGGTGATGGGCGGCAGCGCGTTCGCCGGGCGAGGCCCGGCGGCAACGGCGGCCGCTGGGCTGGCCCGGTGGTTCGACATGTCGGCGCGGATTATCAGAGATGCGCCGACCCGCGCGCCGCACCGCGGCTATTTCGCCGGCATCGCGTAGGTGATGACGTTGATCGTCGCGCCCTGCGGGTCGGCAATCACCGCGAAGCGGCCGACGGTCGGGATGTCGGTCGGCGGCATGTGCACCTTGCCGCCCAGGCTGACGACCTTTTTGACCAGCGCGTCGACGTCGGCCACCGTCACGTACGGCACCCACATCGGAGGCATCCCCGGGGGCGCACCGGGCGGCAGGCCCATGATGCCGCCGATCCCGGCCTCGCCGACCTTGATGACGTTGTAGGGCATCGTCATGTTCATCGCCTCGATCTTCCAGTCGAACAGCTGGGCGTAGAACTCGGTGGCGGCGCGGGGGTCGGTCGTCATCAGCTCCGACCAGCTGAAAGCTCCGGGGGTTTGAAATGCATCCATGGCAGCACTCCTCTGAAATGGGGCTTTGATGCTGCCCCGCGGTTCGGACATCGTCAACCGTGCGCAGCTGCCTACCCGGCTGCCTACAAGGTCGTCCACCCGTTCGTCACCGCGATCTTCAGCAGCTCAGCGGCCGAATCGACGCCGAGCTTGCGGCGCAGGCTGAGCCGGTGCG
>Ga0307508_10001551_pt1 | contig 25718 bp, 36 predicted proteins | sample 9_EM_MG_FD_203089 | JGI IMG/M metagenome (GOLD analysis project Ga0307508, IMG submission 203089) | Populus trichocarpa ectomycorrhiza microbial communities from riparian zone in the Pacific Northwest, United States - 9_EM | ecosystem: Host-associated > Plants > Roots > Unclassified | place... | reverse complement strand
CGTGGCAAGAAACTTCTTTACCGTCCTGGTCCAGCTGAGGAGGCGGAAGTATTTGATTGTTGAGCAACTATGCTGGACTGAGAGGATTGCAATGCCTTTAACATTTTGTACGTCATTGCGAGTAAGGGGGTCGGAATGTGTTGGCACAGCCCATTGTAGCATGGTACCGATAGAATTTGCAGCCAGGAGTGAATTACTCACTAAGGCGTGAAGTGCCAAGGGTCTTATGAGTTTCAACAAATATACTACAGTCGGAACAGCCAGAATCCGAGTATGTTGATTCGCCGAGGCGTCCGATCGTTATGTGAAGGCACCGAGTGTGCTCTCACAATCTGGCCACAAACACGGGCAACCCTGTCTATCACAGGAGCATGCTCACTCACAGGCGCCTCCGATTCGAAGGGTGCGAACTTGTAGTGACATCCATTGGCATCTGCAATGACGGGGCGGATGTGATGTTACCCGCGTGACAATCTCGAAGGTGACCGTGCACCGCATGTGACTGCCACGTGCGGTGCGTGAGCCTCAGCAGCGGAAGCTTAGTCAGTCGTGACGAAGGAATAGTGACCGTGAACTGGTTGTGACTTGGAAGTCAGCAGCGGGAGCTTAGTCAGGCGTGACATGACAAATTGTGACAGGCGTGAACCAAGCGTTACAAGTCCGCAGCCGTGGCCTGCCTAGGAACCTAGACAGCTAGCTGCCTAGGAACAAAGGTTGTAGAGTATAAACCGTATCTTAAAGTATCCTGAGCACATATTCCAAGACGCGTATATCATCCTTTGTGATCCTTGGATTGGTGCTGTGGTCAATCCATCACAGAGTTTAGCTGTTGGGATAATTTGTCTCCACAACTTTGCCGCCCTAGTTGAAATCAATGGGCATCACCTTGCCACGACTGCAAATCATATTTGAGTCGCGTAGGTCTCCGTGAACGAGGTCATTATTGTGGAAGGATCGTACAAGCGCTCATAACTTGTTTCTCCACTTGTCACGGAGCTGGGCGATGTGAGGCGACTGACGGCTGTAGAGATAAAGCAATGCATTCTATAGCAACACTCAACCAACCCCCCAGGGGTCATCAACGCGCGGTGCATGCCCTTGGTCCGCGCGAAGAGCATGTAACTCAATCGAGTATCAGCAGGCGAACTTCACGATTTTAAGGTTTCAGCAATGAACAAGAGGCGGTAGTCGCGAACATCCGGATGGCGCCTGAGAATCTTGAATGTGAACTCCTTGCCGAAAGCGCCATGCCTACGCTAACCTTGAAACATATGGTAACGCGTACTCACAATTGCAGTGGGCGGCTTCCTCATAGCCCCTCTTCCCTCTGGGAGTAAATTTTCAGCAAAGCTATGAACGGCCAGTTCCGGATCTCGTCGCTCCCAATCACACGCATACTCTCGGCGACTTAATTCGTCCACGAAATACCTAAAACCATGGTGCAAAAGAGAAGCGAGGGGAACTGAATCGGAGTCAGGACGATCGTCCAAGATTTCCGGACGGAGTCGAAATTATTGACAACACCCGGGAGGGCATAATCATCTTTTTTACTCACTGAAAGGCTCACGCACGGGAACAAAAACATAGGAGGTGAGGTCGGGGGTGGTTTGTGACTGCACGTTGCTGATTAATTCCCGCGCATCAGCTGGCGCGCTGGCACCACTGTCGATGCTTAGTGGTCGGAAAGCCATCATTGAGCTGGAGTTTGTGGGGTTTGATCTCCGCGTCGGCCTGGAAGACATAACAAGCCAGCCTGGTCATTGTTTACAGCGGTCTCTGGTATGACTTACCTTTGTGGAAACGAGCTGCGGAAGGTCGATATCACGCAGGTGTCGGAACTCATAAATTAGGAGCTTCAGGTGGCGACTGTTACAGCAGGCGAAATGTCAATGAGTGAAGGCTATCTATCGCCTTCAATAAGGCACCAGAGCTTAAAGCTCGCATCAGCCGTTTTGGCCGTTTGCGCGGAGATTCGAGGTGCATTGGAATTTCAGGAAGTTTGCTAGTTTGTAGGTCTATGATGATGAGATGTCGCACGTGCCACCGAAGTTGCAGCAGCAATTGTGTCGCTCAGCGTTGAGGCGACCTGAACTCATTCCAAGGAGCGCCCCGATCCTTCCTTGAGACATCGCACCAAGCCAGGCGGAATGAGCCATGAGCTTTCACAATCATAGCGAGGTGGCCAACTCGACAAGAATCATTTCCCAACAGGAAAATCATGCGCCGGTCTGGACCACGGTACATCTCCCCCCATGGCTTTCCTGGGCGTTTGAAGCCCTGCGGGTCCATCCGCCGAAGCGTACTAGCAGCACAGTACGATCAAGGTAAGCAATCCCTGGCTTGGTGCTGCCCCACCACGTGCTTGTGCACGAAATTTTCGAATTGTCCTTCGGGGGTCGAACAAAGAGCGCCGAAGCATATCGCGGCAAGCATCTGGTACAGTGATAGGTTTCCTCAGGCGATAGGGGTTTCCGTACTCCCTTGCAGATCTAACTTGCCATGCATGGTGTGCAATCGAATCCGAACGCGAACCTCTCTGCAATCGGGGGTCAACCCGCGGGGGCTAGGGGCAAAAGCACGATAATGCTATTATTCTTTCCCTGAATATGGCTTAGCTATCGCGGGTAACGGGCTCCTGTCTGCAAACGAATTATGTCAAAAACCACTTCTCTTAAATGAAACATTAAATCCAAGTAGAGTGTTGATGTCTTCCACCCAGTTATCTTCTCCCGGCTTGTTAGATCTCTTGATGCATGGTATCGGATGTGGGGAGGCCGCAACTTCGAGATATTCTCCAGGAAGCAACTTCCCCACGTCGCGACCATCCATCGAGATATACGCCAACGTTCGACTAGACGTGTTCATCTTCCACGACGCTTACTTTGAGCATGTTCCGAAGCACTTGAAAAGCTAGTAGGACAAATGCATACCTGTAGCCGTATTGTTGAGGTACCGGGTAGGATCAAGGGGCGAAACGAAAGGCTCATGGGGCTCACGGGTGTCAATAATAAAGCAGACACCGACGGATGAACAATTGGGCCACCGGATGAAAGGGAATATGCGGTTGATCCCGTAGGTGTAGCGACGATTAAACCATCTGACTGGATACACAACACATAAGCCTCCTTTGGACCTCGAGGAAGATTGAACGAACCACTGCGGCCGTCAGGTGCTGACCGTCGACGTATGCGTCTACGGAAGTGAGGTGGGGACTCCGCCCACGATGGAGCGATATTTCGTTCATGACCTCAGCGCCTGGAGATATTTTTGGTTTTAATCAATTATAACTACGGAAGATGGCACAAACCAATGGTGCTCTCTGGCGGCTTCTCTATCCCGTCAATTGTCTTCATTTTACACATTAAGCGCATTCGGGGAAGAATGGATATACGACCCTGGAAGACGTCTGATAACGCGACTTCAAGAGAGTCAAAGCCTGCAAAATACGCACTCAGCTTCATCAGATGTTAGGAAATAAAATCACCCACTGAAGGGTAGAAGAAAACCGAGCGTTCCAAGAGAAAAGCTCAATACAGGCGGTACTGGACCATTGCTGAACAGCGATGAAGCATGTAAGATTGTCCCGTCCCCGCCTAGACTAATAACCAGATCTATTGAAGGTTTGTATTCGCTCGCTCCGCCGTGCTGGTACACCTCCGTGTTGAGAGGTGGATCCGCGGGATGAAGTGGTGGTGATTCATGAAAAATGTGAACGCCTGGATAGCGTTCATGGATATGACTGTGTCGCAGAAGCTTCATTGGCGGACGAAATGTATATGCCTGGCATAAACTCGCACGTCACAACTCGCTCAACCGCCTTGGAAACGCGTGCATCCTGAGGCTTTTGAACCAACAGGATATTTTGGATGTTGGGAAGTCTGTTCTGTCGCTTCACCGAGCGCGAAAAGACACGACGACTAGAGGAGCAGACAACGCTTCGCGGACGTAGGCGCGGGGTGCGGAAGCTCCGCGAGACTAAAAAAGTGCTCATAATCGATGTGTGGAGGCCAAACAGACGCAGCCAAACAGAGGCAATTAACCGCATCGGCGGCTCGAACTGTGGTACTGACGGACCTCTACTATCCGGTCTATGGTAGCAAGCTGAAAACCGTAATCAAGAGGCTGAAATTCCCTGGGGTCAAAATTTGTCTGCAAGCATCGTCGATAACGGCAGTCCCGCTTCAGTGGCCTTGTCTTCTTGCGGAATAGATGGCCTCTCAAGGTTCCCAAGCTGAGCCTCATAATCGGACAGAGTCATCATTACATTGGCATGGCTTTGACTCGTTGCGATACTTGGTTATCTTGTGGGACCATGGTTTCAGCACGCGCACTTGACGCGTCTTGTGCCAATCTTCGCTCAATGTTCTCTGTTCCTTGTTTCTTAAGCGGAGACTCCTACAGTGCTATCCACGGGTAACATGGATGCTAGCTCTAAAGACGCCAAGCACCTGACATTAAATGTCGAGCAGTATGGTAACAATGAAGACGCTTCCCGATGCCAGATGAGAAACCCCTGGGGTCGAGTGGCCGGGAATTGGCTGGGCTGAGCCTGGGAGCCCGATATGGGTAATATACATTAAAACAATAATATGCTCTTGTGTCGAGGCTGATCACAAATTGAGTATGCAGGTTGCACACTTGGTGGCTTCGACACAGAAGCAGAACAAGCAACAACCCCCTCTGCTCGTCTATGATTATGCAATGGGGGGAGATGCCGTTCGGGGCCTCGCTATCCAAGCAAGGAAAATATCCCTGCCTGGTTTAGCATCCAAGCCCGCGGCAGCCCCCTGGACTGCCGACGACACGCTATTTGGTGCGCGTGCAGCGTCCTTACTTGGCCACCTCCCTCTTGATGATCATGTCTCTAGTCTTCTGGGTGGGCATAAACGATTGCGCGTAAGTCCATCGCGATTTGGTGCCGGGATTCACCTCACGCGTACATTAGCACCATCGTTGAGAGCATGATTCCTGACAGACTCGAGGAACTGATGGATATCGCCAAAGATGTTTATCATGCTGGAGGTCGGAATTTCTTGTTTATAAATCTTCCTCCTATTGAACGAACTGTCAGTAAGTGGTAATTGTCGCATTTTCTTCGATACGTCCGTTCATTGCTTTGTTCCCAGCGGTGGGGCGTCGTTTGCGCAACCCAGAAGCAGGCAAAAAATATGCACTGTGGAACAGATTGCTGAGCCAATCCATTGATGCATTCGAGTTGAAGCATCCTTATTCAACTGTGTTCGAGTTCTCGTCTCACGACACGTTCACCCGCATTCTCGATGATCCTCCACATTTTGGTTTCAAAGAGGAAGACGAGTCGGCAAGGGGTAGAGGTATTTGGGTGGACCACCTCCACCCAACATCTGCAGTCCACGCAGTGCTGGCAAGAGAGATTGAAGAATTCCTGCGCAAGCAGCCTCAAAATTACGCTACTAAGACGCCACCCTTAAAAAATAAGGAACCTTAACCTTGATAGTTACATAATTTGATACAGTGCTTGATCTGTTGTAAACATGTAAAGACATCAGTTCTCAAGCACGGCCAAAGGCTTACGATAAAGTATTATGATGTCAAGTGCAAGATCCCTCGGCGTATAACTCTTGAATTTCAAATGCTTTGGTGCATTTGAATCCTCCACATGTGCACACCTCGTGTACGAACCCGGTCACGGTGGACGGGACGGCGCGAATGCTACGAATGCTACATGGGTCCAGAAAAAGACGGTCGTCGAACAGACGCAATCATTGAACCACGTTGGTGGCTCGAGGTCCCGTGGGCTCGTATGCTGACGGAATCTGCCATCTCACCTATATCAAGCTTGGAACCATAATATGAATTAAGGATCGTGATACCATCAGTCCCGTCAACAACAAGCTCAAGGGCAACCAACTTGACGGACAATCCGATCCCGCTCCAAGGACTGTCTCTTCTTGCTGAATAGTGGTTCATATGGCCTTCCGAGACACCCAACCTCAGGCTGAATTCCATGATCAAGCAGAATCATCATTGCATTGGCATGGCTTCGACTCATTGCGATACTTGATTATTTTGTGAGACAATTTGCTCGGCACACTTTCTCGGTGCATCTGGCCCCCGATCTTCGCTCAATGCCTCTGTTCCTTAAGCGGAGACTCTTATAGTGCTATCCACCAGTAAGATGAATGCTCGCCCTAAAGACGCTCCAGCATCTGATATCGAGCAGTATGGCGCCGATGGAGATGACCCTCGATGCGACAGATGAGAACCCTCTAGGAATCGAGTGGCCCGGAAGTGGTTGGGCTGAGCCTGGGAGTCCGATATGGGTAAACAGCGTTAACAAGTTTATACGCTTGCGTTGCGGCTGAACACAGAATGAGTAATCTAGGTTGCACACTTGGTTGCGTCGACACAGAAGCAGGATAAGCAACCCCCTCTTCTCGTCTATGATTATGCAATGGGAGGCGATACCGTTCGAGGTCTCGCTGTTCAAGTAAGGAATAGGTTCCTGCGTGGCTTGGCGTCCAAGCCCACAACAGCTCCTTGGACAGCTGATGACACTCTGTTTGGTGCGTGTGCAATGTCGTTACTTAAATGCTTCCCTATTGACAAAATCGTATTCTAGTCTTCTGGGTGGGCATAAACGATTGCGCGTAAGCTCATGGTAATTTGTTGTCGACGTTTCGCCTCACGCACTTATCAGCTCCATCATCGAGAGCATGATTCCTCGTAGACTCGAGGAACTGATGAATATCGCCGAAGATGTTTATCAGGCTGGAGGTCGGAATTTCTTGTTTATAAATATCCCTCCTGTTGAACGCACCCCGGCTCGTGAGTTTGGCAGTTGTTGCGCTCATCCTGCCCGCGATGCATCGACTCATTGATTTCTTTTTGAGTGGCGGAGCACCATTTGTACGATCCAGAAGTTGGAAAAATATACGCAGCGTGGAACGGATTGCTAGGCAAAGCCATCGATGCATTCGAGTTAAATCATCCCTATTCCACTGTGTTCGAGTTCTCGTCTCATGACACATTCAACCGCATCCTCGATAATCCAGCAAAGTTTGGATTCAAAAGCGAAGATAAATCAGCAAGCGGTGGAGGTATCTGGGTAGATTATCTGCATCCGACTTCTGCCGTCCACGCAGTGCTCGCAAAAGAGATCGAAGAATTCCTGCGCGAGCAACCTCAAAATCACGCTCCTGAGACTCCGCCCTTAGAATATGAGGGGCCTCAGTCTTAATAGAATATTTATCGTTAGCAATATCTAAACAAGAGTCTCTTCAGTGCTATTGCATCAGAAAACGTACGAGTTATCTCGAGCGCCTCGCGCTCCTGCGATCACTGTTCTCACGGCGAGCAGTGCGTTTGCGAACGTGATTCGTTTGTCTAGGGGTAGAAGGTGTTTTGAAGCACATTGTTTAAATATTCAGTGGCAAAGTGGTGGAGCACAGCATTAGCGCGGTCAGCATCGAAGATAATGAGTTGGTTTCCGATATCTGGAGTGGCCTGTCAGACTAAGCATCATGCAGGCAAGCGTCACGCACCTTTTAAGTATGCAACATGCTTTACCAACGTCCTGTGAACGACGATGTTCAGAAAAAGGTCGTTCCGGACGCTGTCAATCTCCGTCACAATATTCGTCCCATTAGGATCTCGGTTATCTCGGTTGCGACACGCCGAGTATGGCCTTTATGTACTGCCGACATGATGAGCAAGGACGGATTTGGGGAGAGGGGGTAAGAGTAGCATACCGAATCACCTTGCTGTGGGTCAGGAGGTGCACGCCATCGGGCACTGTCTCGTAAAATCTCGTCAAGACGCACTGCCTTGGATCCCTCTGTTCAGCGTCATTGAGAATCGCACCCCTCCAAGTGGTGATGCTAGTGTCACTGGTGCTAGATTTGATGCTTGTGTCGGCCGGAAATATCCTTCGCTTCTCGTCCTCGCTGATGTGATAGCAGAGGTTGAGGGACTCGGTTGGGAGGTCATCATCAACCTAGTTCACAATAGTGGGAGAGTTAGACCAAGGTCCCCCCTTGCTCTAACAACGACTCTGATCGTAGCAAATCCATTTGAAGGACTTGATGGATAGCTGGAGGAGGGTGTCAATTGGAATAACTCCGATTGACAAGGTCGGTGTTAAGATAGCCAGACTCGGACGGGAACAGCGCATAGGATCGTCGGGGCCATCGGAAGTCACTTGGGACGGAATTCTAGATCTCCTGTCACCTGTGCCATATCACGCGTGTGACATATTCTCCACTGGTGACCCCACCAATTATCGAACAGCTGTCGTCCCAAGATGTGCCGATCAACAGGTAATTGAAATAGCGTACGCGAGCTCTGCATATACTACTGAACGCCCCGAGTGTGTCTGGGCCTCAAGGCAAGACTACGCCGTTGGCCTGGGCCAACGAGGTATTTCTTGAACACACATGTCTTGTCCACAAAGCTATCAAAACAGCGACGCTGCCAAGTTCTTCCCCACTTCCTTCCTACCAGGGATCAGGATATTGTGCTGCGGCCGCGTGCTTTTGTCGCGGGTGGTTGCGTGGATTCTGTGACAACACCAGAAAGCGATCCCGTCGTTGAAGGCGCCAGTTATAATGAACACAATCCAACAGCTTCGTCGTCTATACCATGTGACGTCCTGGGACATCCGATATCGCCCCTCTATCCACCAATTCGAGCTCAATTGGCTCGACCCCGAACCAAATCTTGTTTCGCGGTCGAAAGGAACATAGAATTTTGCCTGAAGCGTAATCGCCACGTGGTAACAGCTGGGTAGTTCAAACGGGTTCTCAACGGAGGTCGCAAAGGATCTGGGCATTGCTTCTGCGCAAGGTGTATGGTCTTGGCAACGCCCGCGGGATGTTCTGACGCTTCCAAGGGGTGTGGATGCGAAGCGAAGCAACGGGAATCTTGCAGGTCAGGCTCAGGGGGACAGGGCCTCCTCAGCTGGTTCTGTTTCGATGCCGATGGGTTGGCCGCGAAATTACTTGACGAATCAGTGTTCCAGCTGCCACAAGGGTTATTACATGTAGCCAGATCAAAATTGAGAACCGAAGTTAAGACGGCGTTGAGAAATAGTTGAGAGCGGCGTGAACGGTGCTATGATAATAACATCAATCGATACCTACATGCACACGTATTTTTGCCGCGAATGTTCAATAGGGCAGCCAACCTAGCGATGGACACATTGAACCCACGCTCCACTGGGACGCACTCATTCGCACGTTGCTCGGAGGAGAAAGGGGTTCGGAGCAACGTGCGCGAGTGACGAGTCGGAGTGGCAGTGGAGTGACATGGGCAAGCGCCGGCCGGATCACCAGATCCAGAACTCTGCCCCAGCACGTTTAGACTTGAACGACCACGCTCCCTTATCTTACTTTCATCCACACTGGACATAAAGGACGCGCAACGATTCCACTGGCTAAGATGACAGACGTTAACGCAAGGACACTTCAGGCCAGACGGTATTCCACAACTAGTTTTCACCAGGGCCGGACTGCTTCAGGCGGCCGTGCGGGGCCCTCATCCTTCATACAGGCCCTTGATCTTCATTCTACCACACGGCTAAACTTCCCCCCCGCGTTGTCGTCTTTACGCGTCCATGTTCTTTCGTACCTCAGTGACCTGGAGACTCGCCTCGCGTTACTCGACTTTAAATCACGGTCGGGGTCAGAACAAGGCCCTAGGTTACGAAGGCCCCTCTCGCCTCAACATCCCACGGGCTCAGTTCTAGAGGGGACCTTGGAGTCGTTTGTACCTCTGCAGGACGGACAGGATGATTCTGAAGTTGATGACATAGCAATTGACAGCGACGACGTTGCCACATTTATCAGGCAAGGCTTCGAGCTTCTTCGAACCATTCGCGCGGAAGTCTGTTCACACCTGCCCGAGGTCGAGTTCGATTTTGATTTCGACTCGTTGCCTGCCGTAGCCCTACAGAAGCGGGACGCGCTTCGAAATCGCCTGAACGACTTGGGCATAGGCATTCAGATGAACATAAACCCGCATCAATTGGCGGACCAATTGCATGATAGACTTGACCAACTCAAGTCTTCGGCAGCTGACAAGTTTGACTTCGAGAAGATGCATGCCCACATGCCCGTCATGCCGTCAATGCCTACAATACCTAGTATGCCATCCATGGACTCCCTTCGATCCCGCCTATCAGAACTTAAACCAGGCGTGGCAACGGCCATGGCTAATGCCAAAGATCCGCTCAGCTATGTCCCTCGCTTGAAAGCACACCTTGCCTCACTTCACGCACACATGCAAGATCTGCCGTCTGCGGTTCAGTCTACTTCTACATTCCCTCTTCCCAACGGTATTTTGCCACCCAAGATCGTGACGGATATCCTGGCCGACTTGCTTGAGGAGGACACTGAGGAGGCGATCCAGGCGGACATGCAGAAAGAGAAAGAAGCTGTTGAGACGATGCATGTCCAGGTTCTCCGCGCCCTCGAGAGGAGTAATCACGGCCGGAGGTTGATCAAATATGATGAGTTGCCCGTGAAGTGGAGAAATAATGAATTCGTGCAACACGGCTATCGGCATGTCACCTCGATTTCACACCGGGTGGCGAGGATTAACATTGCTGGTTTGTTATTTGTCTCTAGGTTTATCCCCCCGAGCGACTGGCCTGCACTTGTCTTCTCTATCTTTGAATTCCATAATGAGACCTGTAAGCGTTCTTTGATATCTATAATGCTTTAAAACTAACTGGCATAATCTTTGACAGCGAACATTCATACTCATCTCATTCCATTGATAACCATCTTACCCATTCTATGGTCATTTGCCGTAGTCCACCTAGTACCAGCATCCTTCATGGCTATCCTCCCTCCATCCTCCACATCAGCAGCTGTTCTGTCTCTCTCATCACTCTCACAGACACTGTCATGGATATTTCCTCACATATCTATCTCTATACCGACCCTATTGCCGCATGATGGCAACCTCGATGCCCTGCCTGCGGCATTCTTCGCATTCTCCGCAGCGTGCTGCCTCCTTTCTTCTGTCATTTGGCATGTTGCTAATGGATGTTCGGACCCTGTCATCATGGGGAGCGCGGCCCGAGGTGATTATGTTGGCATTGGCTGGTGGGTCGTCTAGTTGTCTACAGTATCCGATTGAACATGACGGTGCTTCGAACAGGCTTATCTCTGCGAGCGTGCAAAACGTCGTTTTCTATGGATTCAAATGCAAACCGACAGAACTGCGTTTGTATACTGCGCTTTGCATGATGACGGGCCTCGCTGGTTCTGTCGTACCATTCATGTCGTGGTTCGATGAGCGTCGAAATAAGGTATTCTTCCGTCTTCCTTCGTCTCATCGATTTTTGTCTTGGGCATCTTGAAAACTGACGTACACTCGATTGGGCGGACAGAAATGGCGCATCTTGTTCTTCCTCAGCTTGTGCTTTGCGTCTTTACTTCCCCTGGCGCATCTGAGCATCGCGAAAGGCCCCATTAATACGTTTTTCTTCGTCAGTGCGTAGATGTCTCCCTTGCTTCACACCGCCTTTCCCTCGCCCAATGCTGACAACTTTCCCTACGTTTTACTCTTCTTTAATTGCACTGAAATGCCGTTGTGACAGCCCCCACAATACCGCCTTGCGTGTTCTATGTGATCGGCCTCTGCTTCTACGCGACACATTTCCCAGAATGTTATTTTGCGAAACATGGGCGACGCTTCGACATTGCGTGTTCACATACGCTTTGGCATGTGTTCATTATTCTTGCGATTCGGTCTCATTATGTTGGCCTCAGTTCTCTCAAAGCGGAGAGCGAGACGTTTTCTTGTGGACTACAATAGACTATGTGGTCATGGATACACTCGGTATTTAGGAGAACGGGACAGGGTGTTGTTTTTTTATTTTTTTATTTTTTGTGAGCGGACTCAACTCTCAGTGACGGCATGCGTGGCCTATTCGCTATTCCCGCGCTGTGCTCCCTGCCAACGAGAATAATCAGCCTTGATATTGATATGACCGTTCCTAATACTTTTTTCGCTGGCACGTTAACGTGCTCAGCTCCCTCTATTATTTCCCCTGCGCAGCTAAGCTGACAGAAACGGGACGGAGCCCTTCAGTTCATTTCTCTTCCTCCGTACATGTGCAACTAAATAAATCAGTAAACGAATATAGATTGTTATTCTGCGGTAGTTTTTGTAGGGCATAGTGCGATTGTACCAATCATGATTCCTTGCCTGAAAGTCTGGAAACTATGACACTATGAAACAAATACAAATTACCGTTGAATTTACGGAATGTTCGTTTCAAAGAAACAGTGATCATGAACTACTGTACAATAGGGACGTTCACGGTAGCCCAAATCCCACACAAATCGTGACTCAAATCACCGACTCAAATCGTGACCCAAATCTGACCTAAACTCCCAAATTCGGGCCCAAATCGTGATTTGAGGATTTGGGCAGTTGGGCCTCAGGAGGTCCAAATGCACAAATCCCAAAACCAAATCCCATTTCGAATCGGGCTCAAATTTTACATGTTTTTGTGTTCTCACGCGAGCTCAAATTTGCGGTATTTGCGCCGTGATTTGGGCGGTATTTGGGCCTACTGTGAACGTCCCTAATATTTCACACGAGACCTCCATCCAATTGGCAGGACACATTTGGAACGATAGTTGGCATCACTCTGGCGACACGTTTTTGATTCCATGTTCCGTTTTTCTACTTCCTCATCCCTTTTTTCAGTCTTCAAATTTGAAAGAGCCGCTGGCGGTGGCTGGGACCCCGGTGCGTTTGAATAATTATTTTGGTTTGGTTTCGCTTGAAGCTGCCCCAAAATATTACTTGTTGCTTTTCGACCTCGATGATCCCCCGACGATGCCGAGGTTGCACCGAGGTCGGCAACGCGCTTACGGAATTGCCCGTTATCTATTGCACAATTGTATGCGGTAAATCACGCGACCTTGCGGGGGTTGTAGTTAAAATTGTTCATTTGCAGTTCTTCGGGGAAAATCAAGAAGATTCCATTGGACTCGCAAGAAAAGGCTTTTTGAAATCAAGATGTACTACAAAAAAAGTTCATTCGTATGGTAAGATGAATTTAGCTTATGCCTCTGCTTTTGCAGGTGCCGCATAGGCTGCCTTGTTTCCTTCGCTCAGCAAATTGACGTTCTCCGTCACCTGAACATTGACTGGATGCGGCACAGGGCGCACAAAGACATCGTTCATCGAAACCTCCTTGAGAAGACCTGTTGGAAATATTTTGTTATTTGATTGTCCTTAAATCCTTCCATGTCGCATTTCGAAAGGAGGCAAATCAAACGTACCGCTGTCCCTATTGTCACCCAAATAAGATAGGAACGCCGCCGTAACATTTTCATTCGGGGTCAACCGACCCAATGCATGTACTGCGTCGAACACTTCGGGCGGTGCGAGGTTGCTTCCTACGGTTTTGCGAAAGGTTGAATTCAAATTGAGAAAACGTCCGATGACATGACTGGCGGGGAAAAGTGGAACTTACGGGTGATGTTTGGTGCTACAGCGTTGACAGTGATACCCTCGGGGGCTAGTTGGGGAGCAAACGATCGGACGAATCCCACTAATGCAGCCTGTTTAGTCGAACACATATAAATAGTCAACTAGTCGATTCTTCGATCGTCAAAGTGTTAACACGTTTACCTTAGAAGTGGAGTAGAGTGGCATGTGTGGGATCGCGCAAAACGATCTGGGGGGCGAGGGGTCTCAAGGGGTTGTAGTTAGAAAGGGAAAGTAGTAGTCATTTACGCAACACTAGCAGTGATAACCATCTTGCCACGAAAGCCTTCCACAAGAGGCTGAGTTCGAAACACTTGGGCTGCGAGTTGACAAGTGTAGAGTGCACCGACGACGTTGATAGTGAGCGTTGACATGTCTGGTTCGATGAATTCTACTTCTTCAGATGAAGTGTGTCCTAAAAACGTTGATTCCAATACGCCAGCGTTGGCGAAAACATAATCGAGTCTGTTGATGTGTTGGAGTGTAACTTTGAAGAGATAGACTTGATCTTGCCACTTTGTAACGTCCGCTTTATGAAAGAAAGCAGAACTGGAAATCGACACAAGAGAGAGAGAGAGAAAAAGTAAATGGATGAAACTCTACGAAGAAGCCCCCCCACACAACTACAAGGGAGCTCCGTTTGTTTTTAGACGTACCGTTGTCGACTCTTGTTCAAAGTCTCGACAAAAGTAACTCCGGCGGTTTCGTTGATATCGGCAATAACAAGAGTTACGCCTCGAGCATGAAGTGCTTCAGCAAGGTGCCTCCCGAGGCCAGAAGCACCGCCTAACGATCATCCAAGGAAATCAAGTTAAATAAGCGTTTTTTTTGTTTTTTTTTTTTGGGAAGAAAAACAAACAAAAATCGAGACAGGCACACGGCCTCTTTCGACCGACCGATGATATCGAAGTCGGTGCACTAAGTGGTTAAGGTAAGATCGGCTTTTGCTCACCTGTTATAAGAGCAGTTTTTCCTTGAAGGAGCATTGTTGGCGGAGGGATATGAGCGGGAGGAATCCGATTAGGGGGAAGGGGGGGGGGGGGTGTTCTCTTTCTCTGGAGGAAAAAATCGAGGGCTGATATAGGTAGGGGACTGGTGACACGCGTCATGGCATTGCACATGTCCATGTTACTATTCAGGCCCCCATTGACAGGGAAATGAATGATCGGTGTCTCATATCCTTTGAAATATAAAAGGAATAGTAACAATATATATTTCAAATCCGTTTCCTGCGCGCCTGGCACTGCAATTGCCGCCGGTGTTGCACAACTGTAACCGATCCTACTCGCACGCCATGTCAGGGTGTCAGGGCTCCAGCAGACGCGCCTATTAGCAATGACAGGTAATAGTATATACACTATGGATGTGTTACTTTTTGCGCCGTAAAGTCCGCGGTACACCTAGTTTTCTTTTGGCCAACGTCGCGACCAGTTCTCCGCCTCAATCTTAGCGATCTGAGCACGATTTTTCAGCAAGCAATAATCCCCAAATGAATTACGCTCCTGCCATGCGGTGAGGCCAATGTAAAGCATTCGCGTGAGCATCGGAGAGTTCGCCGCGTCCAGAAAAGGCGCGCAGACCACACGGTCCCAAGCTTCCGAGTCCCTCGCGTACTGCGGCTCATGATGGGAGGGATCATGGAGTGGGAAATTAACATCCACTAAATAATGACATGAGTTGATGTCAACCTTGCACCGCAACAATCAAAACGAAGCACCGCGCAAATCCAGGTCAGTCCACAACTTGAAGACGATTCAAGATGCATAGACATACATAAACACTGGGTTCTTCCCGGTTCATGTCGTTCAGACCGGGCGGCGGAACACGGGTTTGGCCTCGTTTCCAAAGTCCTTCTGATGGAAAAGGGTCGATAGCAAAATGCTGAGGAAGAAGGCCGGAGAATCCACTTTTGACAAATTCCACCTCGACTCCTTCAGGAAACAGGTAATGGCTGGGGAACCGATACCATTCTTTGCCGTAGCACACTCGAACACCTATTTGCTTCAATCCACTGATGTCGATGTATTGGTCATCGGCATATGCAGGGTTGTAACCAGCGTGTCGAGGTTCTTGCGGTGGCAGATGACCAGTTACATTCAGTAATCGAGGAATTTCATAGTGTTCGAAATAGTACGCAACGTCGAGAGGCGCGTGGTAGTAATGGAAAAGGGCCAGGATACGCGCCCCTGAGATAGCAATCGAAACAGTGATCACCAACAAAGTGAACCGACTGAAGATCTTTGTCTGGGAGGCCTGCAAAAAGCCCGGATAAGATAAAAGTGTACCCAGCAGCTGAAACAGGATTTGACAAACTGCATATACAGAAACAGCTTTAGTGTACATGGCTTCGAGCCATCCCCGGACAAGGTACAACGTTGTTGCGGCATTGAAGCAGAGCAATGGATAGGCAGGGTACATGAAACGCTCTTCTTTGTGGGGCTGTAATGTGAGCACCGCCGTCCAAATATAAAATGGCGCTAGCCGAAGGGCGACTAGGGTATATGGCGACGTTTCATCCGGCTGATGTCTGATGAGTCCGAAGCGGCGATAATCCAAAGTATGAGTAATTCCAAGAGCCGGGAGCGACAGTAAAGCAAGAGGAAGAAGGATGTTGAAGTTGAGTAGCAGATTCTGGATATAGAAATACCAAGGCTCAGTTCCATAAAGATCCGGTCCACGGCCCTCGCCACCGAAAATATTGTATTGGACTATGTTCCATGGCACCACTGCGAATTTCCCGTACGCTAGCGAGTCAATCAAGACGACGGGTACCTGGCCAAGGGTAATGAGTTGAAAATGGAAACGTTGCGGTGCGGTTTTTTTTTTTGCTCACAAACACGAGGCTCGCAATGAGACCGCATAGCAATAGCCGTTTCCAGCGACCCATAAGCCACGAGAGTTGTGCCTTAGGCTGCACACGGTCGCCACCCCAGACAGATATCTCCTCCAGAACAAAAGGTACAGCGAGCAACAATGCGAATGGCCAGCCGACGACGCCAGCGATTGCGAAGCAGACGACCGTAGAGAGTGTACGCATGGGACTCGACAGTGAAGGCGGCCTCATAGAGAAGGAAGCAGCGAGTGTGACGAAATACATCGCAAAGCTCGATGGAAGGAAAGCTTTTTGCGTTTGTCAACCCGTCGCTTCACAATCAAATGCAGATCGGTTCTCACCACTCGAAGCATTCCACATCCCCGGACTGAATAGTAACATGAACAGCAAATATCGAGCAATGTGGTCGTTCATATTCTCGCCCACACTTCGATAGAATTTCGCTTCGCAGAGTGAGCTGACGACCGCGAGCGTTGCACGCACAGCGAAAAATGAGCGACGCTGCCGTCGAATTCAGCATACGGGCCATACAAAAGTGGGGAAACAATCAACACACTTTACTCGTTCCCATTAGAAACGTGACGGCCTTAGCAAATGGCAAATGCAGGAGAATGTAGGCCCAACTCCGGATAGCATAGTCCGGCGAGGTCTCCCAGGTCTGGAAGCCGCGACCATGCTGCAGGAAATGCAGAGGTTCCCAAAAATTGTAGACTGCGCACGCTCAGGGTCGGGGGGAATCCGTTGAATCTGACGCATGGTAGACGCACCTTCGTCACAATCTTGAATATTCGCATACATTGCGGCAGAAAACCTCAGCAAGACCAGAAATCGAAAGCCGACCGACAAGCTGGGAAGCCAGATCGGGCGCTGCGCTCTGTCAGATGTCAAGGACCAAATCGTAAGGTCAGCTGAGCCCTCTAACTGAACATCCTAGCTTGCCTACGATTGGGAACGAAACCGGCCGGTTTTGGTTGAGGGGTCACAGCGGCCTTTGTCGTTGGGCGGCGAAACCGTACACTTTGGACACCTGGCATCGACATATTGTTGCCGGAGTCCGGACCCGCGGTGACCGCCAGATACGCTTGAATGTTGTGAGGTATTGATACCTTATGCCAGATTAGCCTCGCACCCACGCCTCTCTGATACAGCCACAAGGGGCCTCCAAGCCTCCGGAAGAGCGTTTGGGAGCTATAATCTCACCCCGGTGCCAGCCTCTGCCGGCGGCCGTCTTGTACCCCGTCCTCGGGTCTCGGCAAGTGCTCCTTTGAAGTCCTTTCTCGTTTGGCGTTGAGTTAGTGCGGGGGTTTAGTCTGTTGGTATTTACTGATCGAGGACTGCTAGCGTCTGGGCAATAAACGCACGATGCTATGCACGGACCACGCGACGACACAACATTGCCAGTTGAAATACTCGCCCTCATTTTCTTGGAGGGTACCCATTTCGAACATGGTAACGACTTCCTCATCACTGCGTCGCATGTTTCTCGGTACTGGAGGAACGCAGCCCTGTCCGCGCCGTACCTCTGGTGGGATGTCGTAATTTCAACCGCTTGGCCGTCTCGAGCGAACTATAACAGGGCCATGTCATGGCTTAGGCGGTCGAAACATTGCCCTATTCGCATCCGGTCATTATTGCGTGGCCAATGGCCTCAAAAGCCATGCGATGCTTTGACCCCCGAAGAAGTCACCAATGTGATTAATGCTTTGAGCTCTAATGTGGGTCGCATCCGCTCGTTCATCATGGACAACCGCGGCATTTCAATTTCCCCACAAACCATATTGAGGGCGTTGAAGCAGACGAGCGATGCTGTCAAAACGCTTGGTGCCCCATTACTTCGCGACCTATTCATATACGGTTCTGCTCCAATGCTAAGGGAGCCTACGCAGCTTATCGGGTGGCCTGCTGTGGATTTAGGCTTCATCCCGTCGCTGGAGAACCTTCTGTTGCGATATGCATCACTGACGGAGGTGCCCCAGGTTTCCAAGCTGTCCAGAAAGCTTACGCGCTTCTCGTATAAGCGATACACCATGCTGGACAGAGAAACCGACCGATTCACGGGCACCCGAAGGATGTCTGTCGCTGACGTCCTCGAGATCGTCGAAAATTGCACGACCCTCACTCATCTCGACATTTCCGATATTGCGAATGGTCTCGAGATGCCAGGATGTGCTGCATCGAAACGCGCCATGGGCCAAAACCTAAAGAGCGTGGAATTAAGTTTCCGCTCTGCCGCTGCTATGGTGCATTTCTTGCGTCGAATATCATTCCCGAACGCGGTACACCTGTCACTTGATGTCGATTTCGAAGCAACAGCGGATGATTCTCGCCCCGTCATTATTGATGCTCAACTTGTCAACACTTCACTCAACAAGCTTACATCCCTCCAACTATCTTCCGTGTGCCCTCCCGTCATATCCTCTATCCTACGGCGATCTCCAAATCTGGAACACTTGTGGATTGACGGCATCGATGACTGGCCTTTTAATTTGCCGGAGACACCGATCGAGACGGTGATTGACGTGCTTGCACCTGGTGAGGCCAGTAACATTGGCGCCAGCCCCGCTACGGCGACTGGAGATCCTCCCCGCAGTCTGCTATTATGCCCGCGGATTAAATCGTTCTGCATAGTGGATTGTGACGACCTTTTTACAAGACAGGTGATACGGCTCGTGAGAGCGTATACGCATCGATCCGGTGACTCCCGATCTCGGCTGATCGAAGTGCTGCGGGTTGGTTTACGAGACAAGCCGTCATCGATGGAGATGGTTCAACTCATGAGCAGCACACAACATCTTGACCTGGCCGCAACCAAGTGGCCAGAGTCTGATTTTGACGCTGGAGCATTTGATTATACATTGCTCCCGTTTTGATCGTACGCGCCCCACCCCTCCCCCCGCCGCACGACATACCAGCGCCTTCTTGCAGCCACACGCATTAGCGTCCCGAGTGCTCCATCTCACCACGATGTTTATTGTGATTTATTTTGTGTCCTTCGGCATCGGGGGCATATATTTCAGACGGTTCAGGCATATGTACATATGGGGCATCAGTTAGGTCGTGGCGTTAGCAACCAGTTTTGGGGAGAACTGGGATTGTACCGCTTGAGGAAGACCCTCTTGGCGTTGTTCTGTTGCGTCCTCACATCCAGTACAAGCCCTGAGGTCTCATCCACAATACTGTAAGGAGAGACATTATCAATTGTTAAGCGAGAGAGGTTATTGCGAAAATTGCGGAAACTTACTAGTAGCCTTCGGGACGTACGGGATTGGGGTTGGTTTCGGAGGGGGTGGGTTCCGGGAAAGGGGCAACCACCCAAGCTTGATTGTTTTCCGAGTACTCGATTGGAATACCATCCCTTGCCTTGCCAGCGAAGCTAACATAACCGGCACGGCCTCTTATCCTGTACTTGTTAGCCTCAACCCACTCCAAAGTCCACTGAAAACGGTGAAAGTAGACGCTTAGCGATGACGGCGCCAAATCCTGCACGTTCCACTCGAGCTCTCACCTGCTGATTAGCCGCTCCGTGCATCCGGAAGACCATCAAACTCCTGTCGTCACCACCAGATACATCGAGGGCTTCATGGGTGGCACCCCAAGTAATCTGCACGGTCGAGTCAGGTTGTATGCCTCAAGTGAATGAAAGTAATCCTCGTGGATCGACGCTAAGCCTTACGATGTGAACTCCTTTGTCTTGTAGTGGCATGGCTTAAGAATATTTCGCGCCCTTTGCACGATTTCACGATGGGATGTGGTTGAGCGTTGTGCGGAAAGAGATCCTGTGGTGCTGATAGATCGAAGTTTGTGACGCTATTTATTTATCTTGACGATCTCAGGTGAAGGCGTGGTGGCCATGCCTTTTAAAAAAGCGAGGCAGGGTATTCAATGGGTCGGTAGCCGAGCGAAGGGTCCTTGTATGCAGTGAACCAGTCACCGCCAAGTTTGGCTATGTCAATTGCATATATGATGGTGCATCTGGGCGGCCGCCGTGTGCAGGTACCAAGCTGTAAAATTTAGACTATCACTGTGAAACGACCCCGCGGCCGCTGAGCAGCAAGATAGGCATTCAATGTCCCCCGACGTCGTTCGTGAGATGTTCAGGTCATGTCACGTGCACGCGGTTCCCCCAACAACCTGTGCTCATTGCGGCGTCAATCCCCCCGAGCCCTCCAGCAATGGCAGGTCATAATAACGTACCGCTATTCAAACTCCCCGCTGAAATCACCCTCCAAATTTGTGAGTTTCAGCCCTCACCTAGAGGATGGGAGTGGGGCGCACAAGAAAGAAATCTCATCCCCGCTTGGGCTTTCAACAGTGACCTATCTTGACATTCCCGATCTCTCGGCGCTCGTTTCTGTTTCCCATCATTTTCTCCCGTTCTCTATGGATCCTATATTACACCGAGAGAGACTTCTCACCGTTGCTCCTGCGCGCCTAAGTCACTTCTTGGTTTCACCATGTCGGCCCTTGTTTGACGACCTAGTAAATCGAAATATTGCGCCCGGATTAGATCTTCTGCGCCGTTGGAGGCAAGGAAACTATTTGCACTCTCCCGAGGTGAGGCGGGCTGTCGATCTGTTTGAGCGCTACATACATATGACTCTAAATAAATTCTCCGCAGTCCGTAAAACAATATCGCGCTTTCCTTGTCCACCGCCAGAGAGCGGTAAAAAACAAACTTTCGTCATTCCTCATTTCGGACAGACGGCCCAGGACCGGCCCAGGCAGGCCAGCAGGCAACCCAGGCAACGCTAGCGTGGAAAGGAGCGATGCCCCCCTTGACTGTTATAATCCCCTACGAAACCTGTACAACAAGCGGATCCTTCCTGACGTTGAGGCCATGTCGTTACGCATCAGTCGCTCACTCCTCCCAGCCGTACTAAGGCTCAAGCGCTCACTTCGTCGGGACGAGCTAAAGCGTCTACTGATGGCAAATCATTTTGCCTTGAGTTCTACGACAGGAGTAGAAGATAAAAAAGCTCATTGGCTAGTAGATGGAAAAGGAAGGGGGATTTGGCGCGAGGACGAACGGATTCGGCTGTATGTCTGTCCTCGAATCCGTCCTGCCATTGATTATTTCGAAAGTCTGGGCGCTCGTAACTGATCCTTCCAGCCACTGATCCTTTGTATGGACATTACTGGCTATTGTCTGTAGCGTGTGTGCGTGCTCTCTCTTGTCGCAGCTTCGTCGTGCATGTTGCCTGCACGCAGGCGTCCCCCTTCGAACCCCAAATGTATTGTGAATTATCGGCAAGTACAACACGTCATCTTGGATATTGCTAATGTATTATCCGAAAACGAGGCTGCCTCAAGGTATATCATCCATCTCGTTCTACCAAGTTCTTCTCGATCCAGCGTGTTCCTTCTGTTCATCGATCTGTTGTGACGGGTCATGCGCAGTTTGCTGCGTTCCGGCACCAATATTCCGATACGTTGTGCATAGCTTAGCGAGCGCCTTGGCCTTTCACCTTGTCAAAGCCGGGAGCAATTCCCTTCCCACTGTCCTCAACGACCTTGAACAAAAACAATGATCCTTTGAAACTCTCTGAGGTGGTACATGTCGAGTGCACTGTTCTTTTAGACAACGGTAAACGTGACATTTGTTGGCCGTCTCGCCGAGTTCGCGGGTCGCTTGCGAGGCGACTGACGCTGTCCATTACGCGCCAACCGTTCTCGCGCAACGATGGGTCTCGTTCTAGGTGTTGTTCTACTAATTATGGTATTTACATTATTTCATGCTGCAGGCCATCGAGCGCCCGGGAGCGTCATGCGACCGTTGCATGTAGAGTAGTGACCTTGCGTGACTTCCCACGCGAGCGCTCCACACTCACGCCACAACCACAAACACTGAGCAAGCCATTCAACCGAAAGGCGTACCAATCATGACAAAGTCAAAGCAATCTGCCTCGATTAACGAAGCCACAGTTGATGCACCAATCGCAGATCTTGCGGCCAATGATCCAGATGGAGATGGCGACCGAGTTGCGATGAGACTCATGGCTATAACGTTGGGAGAGGCAACGACGGATTTTGCTAGCGCTTTAAGCGATGTCATCACGATCTTCAAGTTGAAATACAATTCGCTCCCTGAGTCTCGCTGGGCAATCGAGGATGAGCTACAGTCTACTTTTCCAACGACGCCATGCTTTAGTAGTCACTTCCTCCTACCATGTGCTATAACTGACTGACGCCGTGTTTGTGGATAGTGCCACTTATGGAGAGTTACTCCAAGAATTTCCACCGGTCCAGTAAAGCAGTATGCAGGACTGCCATCAACTTCATGCTGAACGAGTGCCTAACCGTAATAGTAAGCTCACTTGACTCACTATCGACCTTAGCCATAAAACTTTGACATCTTAGAAAAATAATCATCCTGTGTCGGAAGCCTCGCCGACCGGAGACCACCAAGCGAATACCCTAACGCCCTGGGAGGATATTCGAGTTTATGGGGATGTTTCTTTCACTCACGATGTAACCCTTGAAACAACGGCGACGTCATCTACCTCTGCCCACGAACGAACTATCACCGGCCGCTTGGATTATAGCATTGGTCGTGTGCTCGCAGGCATCGTGGTTGCTCAAGAGTGGCGTATACATCGCTTCCAATCCTTCCTAATAATTATTGGAGCGAAGACATCTCGCGATGTGGATAAGGCTAAAGCGCAACTCCTCATTTATCTCGCATGTCTCCGCCAATCCCGGGTCCGCGCACGCAGAACTGATACCTCCGTCTATGGCGTTGCTTCGAATGGATACTTATTCGACTTTGTGACGATCACGCATGACGGTACCATTAAGATTAGCAAGCGCTTTAATGCTTCTTCGGAGGACATTTTGAAAGTCTTGGGATGCTTGAGGCATATATTGGAGATAACAGCGTCGATAAACCCCAATGCAACACCGGACATGGGTGAAGATGCGGATGATTGTGCTGATTGTGCTGATTATGGGATAGACATATCTGATAATCAGTATGAAAAGCAAGCTCAGCAGGATGAGGATTATGCTATCGAGCTCTAGTATGCATGTGTAAATTTTGTGCCTAATTCTTATTATGATAGTATTGAAACAAATCGCCATGTGTATTATTTGTATGAATTCACGGGATGAGACCCCAAGAGTTTCCATCCGTTATATTATCCGATCCGATCCGATCCACCAGGGCCGTACCAGCGGAGTCAGGATCTGCAGCGTTCGTGTCAGGACTATCTTATATGTAAACCCATCTGCAGGCCAAGATGATGAGGAACCCTTGCTCACACGTACAAGCTTATATTATCTAGATTTGTAAATAATTTCATTATGGAGCAAGCAGACGATAGTCATTCATTGGCAAAGTAAATGGTAAATCTGTACCTGTCCGATAAATTGCAGAAGATCGTTATAGATAGTTGTAACGCATTGAATTGTATCGGAGTGGCCAGTCATCGTTGCACACCTTGCAACGGTAGCCATGAATTGGTCGTGAATCAGGGTATAGGGTATAGAAGAGAAAAATATGAAGGAGACCCATGCTCATCCGTAATCATCGTCAAGAAAAAAATGACATCAAGAAATACTGGGCCGCAGAGGATCCAACGAGTAGAAGAATAATAATAGTAGTCGTTTCAAAAGCGTCGTGTTGCTTGCTTCAACACATAGCATCGCGATATCGGGGCAAACAGGTGATACCAAGATAAAAAGAAGAGAAGCTTCCAACCTGATTGTTAGTAAGGATGACTAACCTTTGTTGGGAGGCAGAGGAGCGGCCTTTTCGACTTGTTGCTGACCGATAAAGCCACCACCGACCATGATTGATTTACCGATACTCGGTACGCCGTTCACAACGACGTGTAGGACGGCGGGGCCGGGGGCGAAAAGGGCAGGGTTAGGTGGCATTTGAGAAACGTGCAGGGTGAGGGAGCCGTCCCCATTGACGGTGTACGTATTTTGCCTGTGTGAAAGGTAAATGAATGCGACGAAAAAAATATAGGAGGGTACCACGTACAATTGCAAGAATCTCTGGCCCATATTCTAATAACATAATGAACCGCGGTCGATCAGTAAGACGTGTTTGAGGACGACAAGGTGATTGACCCTTTTAATACATACCATGCCATGTGTGGAGAATCCTGTTCTAACAACAGTCACCTTGCTTTTTGTAGCACCGCCTTTGGCTCCTAAGCCTTGAAGATCACTTCCACGCAACGTAACGTCCCAAGATGCACCACCATATCCGAGCGTGGAAGGCAGACCCTTTGGTGCAGGCCGCGTTCGCCCAAAGTACGCAGGATAGAATTTCTCTGTGCGGTACTCGGTTGGGTATTGAGTGTTTCGAGTTACGTCTGCATGGGGATTTGACCCTGCTACAAAGACGGAGCCTGAATTGATTCAATTGGTCAAATGAATCATCAGTGAACTGGAAGGGGAAAAACACAAGGGTTGTGAAGATAAAACTGACCATCGGGAAGGAGGATAGCGGACGAGTGGTACATTCGACTGATTCCGCTGGACCCAAGGCCAGCGCTGCTCCACTGCTTGGTGACAGGATCGTAAATGCTAGAAAGGGAATCCCATGTGTAGCCGTGGCATTTCGACCGCGTAAGCAAGGGACGTGAAATGCTTACACTGGTGTATGGCGGGGATTCGTCGCATAAGAATTGCCATGCGAAAATGCCTCGCCGCCGTATCCGGCCGTTCCCGCAGCGGCGCCGTTCACCAAAAAGATTTTACCGTCTGGCAACAATATCATGTTTCCCATGGTACGGCCCTGAGGCAAATTTGTTTCGTGGTTCCATGCGTGGGACACATCAGGGGTAATGCTGACGCATGAAGATGAAGCAGGTTTGTTCACGAGGGACGCCGATGGAGTCCAGTTGTTGATGTTCTGCCCGCCACAGAAAAGTATGGTAGCGGTATACTTGTTGGCAGGAGTCAGCGGGAGCATCACCGTGCCCGCAGAGGCTGGGTACGTCCTGACTGCACTGTTGTTGTGAAAAAGGGTTGTTATTAAGTAAACAAAAAAAAAGAAAAAAGGCGTCCATCTGATTGGGGATGGCGAGTTGACTTACGAAGGGATGTTGGGAAGTGTCGTTTCGACATGGGTCTTGTAGTCCAATAACGCCGTCCCCCAATTGGCTTGTATCAAAAGCTTTCCGCTGGGTAATAGCCAAGTGAGAGGGTAAAGATTGGCAGGGAGGGTATTTTGCAAGAGTCGTAGGGTAATGCGGTTGCCGCGAGATGGGAAGAACTCATACGTGGGGTTATTTTGGTACGCTGCGAACAGTGATGGATGAACATGTTCTCAGCACGCTGTAAACAAAGGTGAAAAACAACGCGCGAACTCACCGGCGTTAACGTATCCACCCCACATGTCACCTCCGATAATGATAACACTGCCATCGTCAAGTGGTTCGAC
>Ga0307508_10001550_pt1 | contig 25724 bp, 29 predicted proteins | sample 9_EM_MG_FD_203089 | JGI IMG/M metagenome (GOLD analysis project Ga0307508, IMG submission 203089) | Populus trichocarpa ectomycorrhiza microbial communities from riparian zone in the Pacific Northwest, United States - 9_EM | ecosystem: Host-associated > Plants > Roots > Unclassified | place... | reverse complement strand
CAAAGGCGTGTGAGAAGAGCCGCGAAGAGACCACGCCGGGCGTGACGGATACCGCGAGAACAACGAGCCCACGCAAAGGCGTGTGAGAAGAGCCGCGAAGAGACCACGCCGGGCGTGACGGATACCGTGAGAACAACGAGCCCACGCAAAGGCGTGTGAGAAGAGCCGCGAAGAGACCACGCCGGGCGTGACGGATACCGCGAGAACAACGAGCCCACACAAAGGCGTGTGAGAAGAGCCGCGAAGAGACCATGCCGGGCGTGACGGATACCGCGAGAACAACGAGCCCACGCAAAGACGTGTGAGGACGACCGAAGTGTGAGTACGCCGGTAGTGTGAGTAGGACCCCGTGCGCCACCGCCCCACCTACGTTACCTGTCGAGCCCAACGGTGAAGTCGAGGCAGGATCTTGACAACTGCCCCCCCCGACAAAACTGGCAGCCCTGTCCAGTCCACCACAGAATCGTCAACTCCAGATCTCCTCGCAAGAGCTTATCCGGCTAGTTGCCGAAGGGGTAACCAGGGTCCAGCGGCCCACGGAACCACGGCCGGAACAAATCAACTCCTTCCAGCTTAAAATGAAAAACCCAGAGGATTTTGATGGGAAAAGCACCACGGCGTTCAACCAATTGTGGGAATCAGTCACCATGTATCAGGATTTCTACCCAGAGATGGTCAACCAGCAAAAAATCCCCTGGGTTGGAATGCTCCTAACCGACACAGCACTGGCATAGTACTTGCACCGATACCGAGAACTCCAGGACAACAACACCTGGACCAACTACTCGGCTGCCATCCGAGCGGAATACCCCAATGAATGGGAAGCAGCGGATGCCCAGGTAAAACTGTGGCAGCTGAAGTACCAGGGCTTGATCCGGACATATATGACTGAATCCCGGGCCCTCAATAATTTCGCAAAGGCTATTGGAGTAAGCTTAATGGAGAAGATTGACCTAGCTATGCCCGATAGGATATTGGACATGAGGTCCAACCAGAACCCAGAAGACCCGGTGGATGACGAGCCATTCCTGCAGGCCACTTACTGAGCAGGAATACAAGTGGAAAAAAAGAAGGCCCTCAGACAGGCCAAGGAAGCCATGAGAACAACAGGCACCCCAGCTAGCAAGGATGACAGGAAAAAGGATGGTCAAGGAAAGAAAAACCTTGACAACACCCGGAAGGGCAAGGAAATCCAGGAACCCTGGCATGAAGAGGCCTGAGGATCCAGGAAACGGAACGTCTGGTTTTGAAAGGGGGGAGCATGGCCCACCAAGGAGACAGCTATCAAAGGCATACCAGCCACGGAACGAGAGGAATACAGGAAAAGTCAGGAAGACTGCTGGAGATGCGGAAGAAATGGTCATAAGACCTATGAATGCTGCTCGTTCTCCACAAAGAAGGGAACCACCCTGCACCCGGCCCCCTGGAAAATATCAGCGGTAACTCAAGAAAAGTGAAAATGCTCTGCAGAACCACATCAGCAAAAAATTTGAGAATTCCTAGGGAGCTCCCATAGCTACTGTAGCTCCCATAAGTATCGCTAACTCCTGTACGAGGAGAAGTTATATTTTGCTCCCGTAAAGATTTGGAAAAAAAAGACTTGTTTATTTTTAGCTGAAACCTCGAGAAATGTTAGTTCAAATTTATGTCTCACCTGTAAAAAAAGCAATATAGATCAACTTTCCATTTTTTTGCTGATGCAGAAAACCCGCCTTCAAAACAACAAAAGGTAGCAGTGGTGGAAACCATGGAAATCGAACCAACTCTCACCCAGCGATGGGAGGACTCAGACCTAGATTCGGATTTTTGAAATGTCAAGCTACGGCGCCACCCAGGACCCCAAAAGTAGGTAGAGTATCTCGAAAACGGAAAAATGAGGAACCAAGTACTGAAACCTCACCTAAACAGAAAAAGGAACCCACAAGTGGCACTCGCCCGATAGTTATGATACTACTACATCAGGGCGACCAACAACATACTGTCAAAGCGCTATTAGGCACGAGTTGCTCAATAGCACTAATAAACCAACAAACAGTGGAAAAACTAGGAATCCACTGTAACCGTCTCACCCACCCTATTCAGGTCGAAAGTTACACAGGGGAAATCATTAAAGACACCAGACAGCTATACACGAAACCCCTACGTCTCCAGCACCGAAAGCATTACACCCGGGAAAGCTTCAGAGTATCACCGATGGAAGCAGGTATTGACATATTCCTTCCCTTCCAATGGATAAACAAATACCCCCTGTAAGGAGTGTGGACATCAAATGAAGTACGGTTCAATAGTGTCAGCTGCCTAGACAACTGCATCAAATTCAGAACAGCAGAATTCTCACTGACCTGGGATGAGTCTGTAGTTACAGACGACACAGCACGCCTCATCGGACACGTTTCCATGGCAAACAATGACCCCCTACAAAATATGCCAATGGAGTTCTGCCAGTACCTGGAGATCATGAGCAAGGAAGCAGCCGATAGGCTCCCGGAGCACCGACCGTATGACTGCAAAATCGAGCTTAAGGAGGGAGCCACAGCCCCCTGGGGACCCATCTACCCACTTTTTGAGCTGGAATTACAGACCCTCAGGGAATGGCTAAAAGAAATGGAGAGAACAGGGAAAATACAGAGGTCCACCTTGCCAGCAGGATCGCCTATCCTGTTCGTCCCGAAACCAAACGGACGAGGGCTCCGACTATGTGTGGACTACCGAGGTCTACACCAAGTCAGCATCCCGAACCGATACCCCCTCCCGCTCATGCAGGAACTACAAGACCGAGTACAGGGGGCCCAATGGTTCACCAAAATGGACCTCAAGAATGGCTTCAACCTAATCCGAATCCGGGAAGGAGACAAATGGAAAACCGCATTCCAAACTCGCTACGGTCTATTCGAATTTCAGGTAATGCCGTTTGGCCTAAATAACACCCCATCAACCTTTCAGGACATGATGAATCATGTGCTTTCCAGCCTTTGGATGTTGGGGTTATGGCCTATATGGACGACATACTGGTATACGCAAAAACCGAAGAAGAATACGACCAACTAGTCAAGGAGGTTCTAAGAAGACTACAATCCAACAACCTGGCAGTATCACCAGAAAAATGCGTCTGGAAAGCTCCCGAAGTAGAATTCCTGGGGTACATCATAGGACGAGACGGAATAAAATTGGGAAAAGGAAAAGTGGATGCCATGCTAAGTTGGAAAACGCCGAGCTCCTTGACTGAAGTCCAGGCCTTTTTAGGATTTACAAACTTTTACAGACGCTTCATCCAAGATTACTTCCGGGTGGTAAGACCACTTACGGAATTGACAAAAAAGGAACTGCGAAGAGGATGGGTCTGGAACCGCGAAGCGGACACAGCTTTCCAGGAGCTGAAACGTCGGTTCACTATGGCGCCAGTACTAGCCTACTTCGACCTGGCCAAACCAGTCAGCAGCGAGACCGATGCCTCCGATTTTGCAATAGCAGCCATACTATCACAGTGCGATAGGGGAAACCGCCTACACCCAGTAGCATTTCACTCCCGGAAATTCCAACCTGTGGAAATCAACTACGAAATCCACGACAAAGAACTCCTAGCAATAGTGGATGCATTTAAGCACTGGCGCCGATACCGTAAGGGAGCAGTCCACCAAGTTCAGCTTTTTTCAGACCACCAGAATTTGGAATACTTTACAACCACTAAAGTATTGAATCAACGGCAGGCTTACTGGGTACAGGAACTAGCCGGTATCGACTTCAAAATCCACTACTGACCAGGGAACCAGAATGGGAAACCAGATGCATTGTCAAGGCTTTCGGAGTACTGCCCCGAGAAGGGGGGGGTAGAAAACCAACCAATAACATCGGTTTTGGGAAAAAATCACTTCGAAGAACGTTTAGCAAGCACCTTTATCTGCTTATCGGCCTGGCTAGCCTTGTTACCCAGCCGAAAATGGTCAAACAAATTCCAAACGGTGGTCAAAGAGAAAGGAAAAGAGGACCCAGATTACCAGCAGGCATGGAACCGGGTAGAAAAGGAAGTGGTGCTGGGGAATCCAGCACCGAAGGGCTGAATGGCCAAGGAAGAGAAACTGGCAATATAGGAAGGATTGCTCTACAGAAGAAACACACTCTGGGTGCCAAGGAAGTTGGTACAACAGACCATCGAATCAGAGTACAACACCAAGATAGCAGGGTACATGGGGCAGGACAAAACCATTGAGCTCATCCAGCGAAACTTCTGGTGGCCTGGGATGAACAAGTGAATCATCGACTTTGCCAGAAGCTGCCCAGAGTGCCAACAAAATAAGGCCGTCCGACACCAGCCATACGGACTGTCGTCACCACTAGAGCTCCCATACGTGCCTTGGCAGTCGATAGCTATGGACTTCATCACGGAACTACCCCTATCGGAAGGATGCGACCAGCTTTGGGTGGTAATTGACCGTTTCACTAAGATGGCACACTTCATCCCGCTTCGCGAGAAAACAGCGGCGGACCTAGCAGCGATCTTCACCCAGGAGGTATGGAAACACCACGGCCTCCCCACTGATGTCATGTCAGATCGAGATTCTAGGTTCACATCCGGAGTATGAAAAGAATTCCTACGACTATGCGGCATCTGGCCACGAATGTCCACAGCGTTCCACCCACAGACGGAGAGACAAACAGAACGTCTCAACCAGACAATCGAAGCGTACCTATGAGCCTTCGCGGCAAAAGATCAAAATGACTGGGTCAACCTGTTGCCAATGGCGGAGTTCGCATACAACAACTCGGTCAAGATGGGAAACAGCATGTCGCCGTTTTACAGTAACTATGGCTTCCACCCGGTAGCTATAGACCCAGCGTCAACTGAACCTCTCAACTCGGCCAGCAAGCTGTACGCACACTGGATGTACACCGTGCACGATGAGTCCCAGAAGGGGCTGGACAAAGCACAGGAGTGGATATGGCGATACACTGACCTGACAAAGAAGGAACCCCTGCCATACCAAGTAGGAGACCTGGTAATGCTCAATGGGTGCAACATCAAAACGCGCCGACCAATGAAGAAGCTGGACCACAAAAATCATAGTCCCTTCCAGATTGAGAAAATTGTCTCCCCACTGGCCATCCGGCTCACGCTTCCCCGGAAATGGAAAATCCATGTCTTCCATGTCTCACTACTCAAGCCCTATCGAACGAGCGAGCACTGGGCCCCGCCAGATAACTCGAAGGCACTCCAGAAAGCAGACGACATTGAGCAATGCGAGGAATATGATGTGGAAGAAGTTATGTCCACGACCGAACGCGGCCGAGGAAATAACAATAGGGTACTCTACCTCGTCAAATGGTTGGACTACCCAGAACGAAGGGACTGGACGGAGGAACCCTTTGACAACTTCTCGGAAGGAGGATTGGAGAAGCTCCACGAATTCCATCAGCAGAATCCAGAAGCGCCGAAGGACTATCACCTTGTATAAAGAACCGGCGAACTCGATCCAGCTTGGCGGTGAAAACGCCCCTGAAAGCGCGGTTACTCCTCAGAACATTCCTCGAATACTGAAGGTCCATTAGGAAGGTCACTACCCGGATACCGGTACTAGCACGAAGGACACCACAGGCTCTCCCACCGAGACGACACAAGATCAACCCCAGAACCGAAGACAACAATACGAATGAAGACCCGCTACCCTGACCCCCACTATCGGCACTCACCCCGGCGTATGGGACCTCACCGTTTTGAAGACTGAGGCCACAAAGCGGCAAAACAGCAGAGCAGGGGAAGACTGTTCCCAAAGGCGCAGCCACTCCTTGACACACTTTGTGGCCCGTAGGGCTTAATCAGACGGGTCCCTATCTGGAAGCCGGTACAGCCCCGGGCCTACCAGCTCGCTGTGCCAAGTGCCGAGGTCATGGGATCCGAAATGGGGCTGCTACGCCCAGGACATGACAGTAAGAGTATGGACTGGCCTCCTGTGAGGGCCCAGGCATTCCGACGGACTAAAGGACTCTTGAGGGAAGGAGGCTACTTGTCCAGTACCTGGGAGGGCTGCAGGGGATGAGAACTGCAGTCATGGTATCCACAACAAATCCGATTCAGCAACATAATGATTACGAAAGAGGAGGACTACGACAAACGTGTTAGCGCTCGGGACGAGGCTAAGGGAGAGGAGAGGTAGTGTTACACCTGGGATATCTAGAGTACGAAGCTAGTTAGAGTGGCATGGGACTAGAGGATGACGGAGCGATTCAGAGAGTCTAGAAGGGAGTTAAGGAGACGGAGTTTAGCTTACGGCCGAGAAAGGCTGTAAGAGTTTAACTCCGGAGATGAGAGATCGATAGCAAATGAGTGGAACTGAACAGAGTGGGGTCCGACCACTTCGCGAAAGAAGGGTAGATCATTCTGGGTCCAGACACCCCGCTCAGCTGCAGGAAACCTCATCTCCTCTTATCTACACCTCGGCCAGGACCAATGAATCACCCACGAGGCCTCTGCACCTTGGGGGAATCCAAGTCTGAGTCACCACCTCTCAGGCTGGTTTCTCTCAGATAAAAGAAAGAAAGATTCCCCTTGACGGAAGGGAAATCAGCACGATCATCCTTACCAACACTACCACCAAAACCCACACACAAGATCTAAGATTATTCAGCTGTGATTTATCGAAAGTAGCCTGATTACCTTCTGATTTTACCTGCACTCTGGTTACGAGACAACCCCAGTGTCACAAATACGGTTGCCGATACACTGAGCCAAATTGCATACGTTCAACCATCAAGTCTGAAATCAACTCCATCTCTTTTCAACGTCATCGAGCTTAGGATATCAGCATCCAATGATTGGCTCGAAGATGTCCGTAGAGGATACACTGAGGATTTGATCTTTGGTCCAGTTCTGGAATACCTAAGTGTGGACTGTTCGATAATTCCCAAGACGAAGAAGGAGTGAAGAATGAGGGAAAGAACAAAGTCATATTTTCTTGACAATGGTCTTTTATATCACAAACTGTCAGGAGGAAAACTTTGTATTCCGGACAATCGGCGAATGAATGTCATTTGGGAAACCCACGATGCTATTCTCGCAGGCGGCCATACAGGAATCGAAAAGACCATTACAGCAGTTGCCTTTCGCTTCCATTGGCCTAGGATGGCAGATTCAATTACCAATTGAGTACGTGGATGTGATGTCGGTCACAGAATCAAAAGCAAGAACGCGAAACCATACAGACTTCTTCAGGCATTACCGACTCCATTGGAACGAGCCGAACGGGTTAATATCGATTTCATCACCAAGCTGCCTACATCGGAGTTGGGATATGATGCAGTTGCAACTGTGATTGATCCATTGACGAAGAGAACCTGCTGGGATCCAGTTACCGAAGCCGATTTAACCGCGTAGACGTTTGCGACTGCCTTCATCAATAGATATGTTCAGACATGAGAACTACTCATTTCTATCGTTTCAGATTGAGATGCCAGATTCACGTCCAGTTTCTGGCAATCGCTGTGTTCGCAGGTTGGTATTAAACTGTGGATGTTAACAGCATATCACCTGCAGTCAGACAGACAAGCCGAAAAAGCCAATGCCACACTAAAGACCTTCTTGAAGGTGTACATCGCACAACTAGAAAATCCTGCGAATTGGGATCAACTGCTCCCATTAGCCAAATTCACCTACAATGTGGCCAAGCACAGGGCGATTGGAATGTCATCTTTCCAAGTGGATATCAGTTATAACCCACGACTACCATTGGATTTACTGGCTTCTGGACCATTCATACCGAACTCCTCTTCTGCAACTACCTACACTTCAACAAAACTGTAAAACAGAAGCGCCAAACCTAAAGACTGTCTCGGCGCGAGAAGCATTTCCAACAGTTCTCCTGTGACTGGGCAAAGAGCATAGAACTTTTAAAGAAGAGTCATTTGTCCAACAACCGTACTGGTTGCATCCATCTTCCTTGCAATCACTGCCCACATTTCTGTGGGACCATCAATCTCTTCAATGTGAATCTGGACCTCATTGCAGCAAGATTCACTGATGACAGCACTGGCTTGGTCACGACGGGTAATGTAACCGTCGTAGACAGCCCGTTTAATGATGGCTGTGGCCGCGAATCCAACTGGATTGTTTGGTGGTTGTTCTTCTCCTAGCACAATCTTCCACGCCTTGATGCTATTAAGGACACGCACACACTGCCTCTTCCAGGTGGCATAGTTGGTGCCCTCAAGGAGCTCGATGGTTCCAAGAGGGTGTTTCTAGGGTATGAAAGTCGTAGTGATGGTAGGCTTAGCGTTTCTTACTTTGTTTGTTTGTCAGTGAAATTTGTGAGGAGTATATAGAAGAATGTAAAGGACAGGACCCCGATGTCGCCGGCCCCCGTGCTTACAGCTTGGCTCTCTTGGAGCCTACTTTTGATGCGAGAACAAGTGAAGCATTGAGAGGTTTTGTTGTGGTAATGGCAGAGGGCTTATAACCTATTGAAGGTTGCCCGATCACTGATGAGAGAGAAAGGAGAGAGAGTGACAGAGAGAGATGTTTGATCAATAATGGGTGATGAAACCGTTCACGATGAAGACGTATTGAGTGGCTTCAAGATTGCTTGATATCTAAGCGTGTCTAAGTATGGAGGAAGGATGGAGAGATACTGCTATGGAAGAATGCCAAGCTACCGTGACCAGGGTGCCCCTGCCGTTGCTCCCCACAGCGTTTCCACCTCATCGAGCGTCACTACCAGGCCGGCCGGCTTCCAAAGAACGCGGCTTCGGTGATCTTCAACGTGCCAGGCAAGGTGGCAGCCCAAAAGCTGTTGGTGGAGATGTGGGTGGCAGGCAACAAGTTCAAGGCCCTTTCCTACATTCCGAACAAAGCAGACACTTTGTGTGGCATGTGCGGGCGGTGGGGACACTCAGAGTTCCAGTGCCAGCGAGGCTCAGCTACCTGCACCATCTGTGCAGGCAGCCACAGGACCGAGGAGCACCAGTGTGAGGTGGCAACGTGTGGTAAGGTCGGGAAGGTTTGCCCCCACACAGAGATGAAGTGTCCGAACTGCAGGGGCAGGCACCCGGCCCAGGACGCCAGGTGCCAGGCAAAGAAGACTGCCATTGAGATTGCCCGGGGCAGGCGTAATGGCACGGCCTACGCTGATCCACCGCAGCCCACACGCCCAACCACCACTGCGAGCACTAGAGGATCGGCCCTGCTGAGCTGGGCTCCAGGAGGTCAGCCGGCGGGGCCCTTTCCAGACTGGACGGAAGATGTGGAGGTAACTGGAATGGAACCAAGTGGCACCGCCCCACCTGTAGCCGTCTGATGGCAGGCCTCAGGGAACCACCGGTGCTGCTGAAGGTGCTGCAGCACAACTGTGCACGGGGCGAGCAGGTCATGGAGGCGGTGTTGGAATTGGCAGTGAAACGAGAAGTGGATCTGGTACTCATCCAGGAGCCCCGGACGGAGAAGGAGAGAGACAGCACGCGATCCCACCCCAGCTTTACGTTTATCAAGGGGGGGGAGGGCGTGGCAGCGAACTGCTGGATTGCCGTCAACAAGGTGTTGAGGTGCCGGGTGACGGAGCTAAAAGACCTAGCCAGAGAGAGCGGGAACCACGTACGGGTGGTGGAGGTCACCCTTCCGGGAGGGGATGCGATCGTCATCGCCAACACATACGACCAACACAAGGGGAGCGAAGCGAACAGGGCGGCGCAGCGTACGGCCTGGACCGATATCGTCAGGCACCGGAGGGTGATTATCGCCAGTGATATGAATGCCCACAGCAAGGTGTGGAACCCCAGGGCAACATGCAACAGAAACCACACCTTCTGGGAGCGGCTCATTGAAGAGGAGGACCTCTTTGTCTGGAACACGGAGGAGGCCACGAGGATGGGCCCAGGGGCCGAGAACGACTCCATCATCGACCTCATCCTGTCCTCCCCAAACATCGAACTGAACTGGTGCCTGCTGAGGGAGAAGGCGACTGGGTCCGACCACGAACTCATTGCATGGGAGGTGCTAGGCACCCCGGGCCCAGGTGTGGACACAAGCACAGAAACCATGGGCTGGGACATCAGTGGGTGGGATCCTGCTAAGGAAAGCGAGGAGGAGGACAAGAAGAAGGCGGGAGAGAGGAGAGAAAGGGCACGGAGGTGCTACCTGGTAGGGGTGGGAAGATCCCTGGTCCTGTCGGATGGCAGCACAGAGGAGGAGGTGGTGGAGGCAGCAGGCTTGGTCAGGGAAACAATGACCGCAACGCTAGACGAGCATGCCAGAAAGAAGCACTGGTGTTTGCGGTCAAAGCCCTGGTGGTACGAGGAATTGAAGGAGCTGAGGAAGGACCTGGGAAGAGCGAGGAGGAAATGGAGGGTGGCCGGAACCTCACGGGTGAAAGCGGCAAGAGGGGAGTTCCAGAGAGCAGTGAGGAGGGCGAAGAGGGACTGCTGGAACCGGTTTCTGCAGGAGGCAGATGGCAACAAGGTGTGGACAGCGGCAGTGTACACGACCGCCCGCATTGACAAGATGGGCCAGGCACTGGTCCGGGAGGATGGGACCATCGCGGAGGGACGCCGCGATCGTGAACAGGCGATCCTACAGGCATACTTCCCACAGGGGCCTCCAGGGCACTTTGAGGTGGCGCAGGGGGGCAAGACCTTCGAGAGGGTTGACACCACACTGGTCGGGACCCTCCTGAAAGCGGCAGCCAGCACCTCAGCCCCAGGAGATGACCAGATCTTGGCGGGGATTGTCAAGGTGTTCTGGCAGTGGGACGAGCAGCGCATCACCCAGCTGGTCCGGGCATGCATCCGACTCGGAGCCCACCCGGGAATCTGGAAAACAGTGAGAGGCGTGGTCATTCCCAATCCAGGGAAGCCTGACTACTCAAAAGTGCGGGCGTACTGGGTGATATCACTACTCGATGTCATCAGCAAGCTGCTGGAACGGACGGCCTCCCACCTTATCGCCGACCACCTGGAGCGGAAGCGAGCGCTCCACGAAGGCCAGTTCGGGTGCCAGAAACGGTAGTCTTGTGTCGACACGGTCACCATCTTAATGAACCGGATGCAGAAGGCATAGGCGGGGAAAAAAGTAGCTGGAGCCCTCTTCATGGATGTCAAGTCGGCGTTCAACAATGTGGACAAGACGATCCTAGGCCAGCGTATGGAAAGCTTGGGACTGGAGCCAGACCTCATTCGATGAACAATGAGCTTCATGTCGGACCGGCGGGTGAAGCTGGTCCTGGACGGCGAGACCGGAGAGGAACACCCAGTGGATACCGGGGTCCCCCAGGGCTCCCCGGCAGCCCCCATCCTTTTCGTCACGTATCTCTCGGGTATATTTGATGAGGTGGAACGGGCAGCCCCGGGCATCAGCGGGCTATCCTTTGTGGACGATATCGGGTGGCTGGCAGAAGGGAAAGGAGAGGAAGAGGTGGCTGCCAAGCTGTCAGAGGCAGCAGTGGCAGCCATGGAATGGGGCAGGAACAACAGAGTGGCCTTCGATCAGGGGAAGACGGAGGCCGCCATGTTCTGGAGGAAGAGGAAAGGTACAGAGGCTAAGGCCAAGGTGATTGTGGGGGATGCGGAAGTTCCGTTCAACAAGGAAGCGACAAGGTGGCTGGGGGTGTGGCTGAATTCGCAACTCACGTTAAAGGAACACCATGCTACCAGGATAAAGAGCGGACGGAATGCGATGACCCGCTTGCAACGGCTCACAGGGCGTATGGGCCTCTCCCCAGCAAATTGCAGACGGGTCATGACGGCGTGTGTCCAGTCCGTCGCCATGTTCAGAGCAAAGCTTTGGTGGAAGGGAGGAAATGCCTGCAGTACGACAGGGTGGGCAGAGGAGCTGCAGCTGCTCGTCAACCAACAAGCGTGGGCAGTGACGGGAGCCTTCCGGAGAACGAACCAGGGAGCGCTTTCAATGGAGTCTGGGCTGAGACCGGCAGCAAACCAGTTGGAGAACAGGCAGTGGCGGTTTGGGCTCTACCTGCTGTCCCTCCCCCAAGGCAAGAGGGCCAGGGACGTAGTGGGTGCAGACACAGAGATTGGGAAGAGGCTGGGGGCAGCCCTGTGCTACAGCTGGACCGAGACAGAGAAGACAGTGTTGCCAGAGGAGCCAGAGCCCCTGGAGGCAGCGCTGATCCAGGAGGAGCGTGAGGAGGCGAAGAAGGAGGCGGAGAAGGAGCGGCCGGGGCTCGTCATGTTCACCAACGGGTCACGGCAGGAGGAGGGCGCAGTTTGGTACGTGGTGACATGGAAGGACGGTCTTACCTGGAAGGGCATTAAGACCCACATGGGGTACAACCAGGAGGCATTCGATGCGGAATGCGCGGCCCTAGCACGACCGCTGGAAACTCCGGCACATAGAAGCCCACTTCCGGACCACGTCACCATCTTCACCGATGCACAGACAGCTATCAGACGTATGGCATCCAACGAACCGGGACCGGGCCAGAAGCACGCGCTCAAGGCAAGGAGACACATTGCTGCACTCCGAAGGGTGGTGCCGGGCATCGCCATTGAGATCAGATGGTACGCCGCACACGAGAGCGTGGAAGGAAATGAGAAGGCGGACGAGTTGGCCAAACTCGCAGCAGGGGAGCCGGATACTCCTGGGGTAGAAGGGAGGACCCATTCGGATCAGCTGGAGGAGCGCGCGACACCGCTCCCCAGATCCCTCGCCAACATCAAGCAGGAGATCGCCGAGAAGAAGTGAGCGGAGGCACGGAAGTGGGCGGGAGGCTGGACCTCCAAGAGGAAGTACAAAATGCCGAAGAGCCAAAAGCCCGACGGTACAGTCGCTGGGAGCGCCAAGAGGCTGGCCTCGATGTTCTATCAGCTGAAGATGGGGCACTGCCTCACTGGCGAGTATCTGCACTGGTTGAAATCCCGCCCAATGCTGCAGTGCTGGTGGTGCCGGTGCCTCAAGCAGACAAGGGACCACTTCCTCAAGAGGTGCCCAAGATGGAAGGAGGAGCAGAAGGGGTTATGGCAGAAGGTAGAAGAGGAGACGGAGAGAGGGAGGGAGTGGTGGAAAGCTCACGAACTCTTCGCGGAAGGTGGGCAGTGCTCCCAGACGATACTGGACTTCCTGTCCTGGACGGACGTTGGAAAGACAGTGCCACCTGTGGCGGAGGAAGGGGATGGGGGCAGCGAGGTGTCGGAGGGGGAGCTCCGGGAGGGAGCGGAGGGGGAGCTCCAGAAGGGAGCGGAGCTAGAAGAGGAGAAGTGGGCGGAGGAGCGTGGGGCTGAGGACGAGACGTGGGCTGGGGAAGGAACACCGTTGTACTTACCCACCCCGTCCTTCATGGCACCGGTAGATTAGGGGAGGAGGGGGCGTGCGTTTCCTTGGTGATTTCCTTGGTGTGCTATCACGACTTCGCGGAACAGGCCTGGGCGGAGGGCAATGGGAGCCTGCACCGTGTCGCTATACGCAGACTGTGGCGGGGAAACGGACTGTATACAGTGGACCATGCCCCTCATCATGATCTACCTAGGTCGCATATGAGTACTGAATAAACAAAAAAAAAACAGTGTTTCCACCTTACGATACAGAGTGCGCCGTGCTGGCACGTGCACTGAAAACGGCAGCGGAAATCGCCCCAACCCCGAACCACGTCACAATATTCACCGATGCCCAAGCGGCAATCCGGAGGATGTCAACGGAAGAACCGGGACCGGGACAGAAATATGTGGTGGAAGCGAGACAGCACATCGCTACACTTCGAAGAGCAGCGCCGGACATCACCATCGAAATCAGATGGTGCCCAGTACACAAAGGCGTGGAGGGCAACGAAAAGGCCGACGAATGGGACAAGCTTGCAGCCGATGAGCCGGACACTCAAGGCGTGGAAGGCTGGACCTACTCGGACCAGCCAGAGGAGACACCGCTCCCCAAATCCCTTGCCAACATCAGGAGGGAGATCTCGGAGAAGAAGTGGATGGAGGCTCGACAGTGGGCCAGAGGCCGGACCTCCAAAAACAAGTACAAGATGCCGAAAAGCCTGAGGCCGGACGGCACGGTTGCTGGGAGCACCAAGAGACTTGCCTCAAGGTTCTACCAGCTGAAGACGGGGCACTGCCTCACTGGTGAATACCTGCACTGAACAAAATCCCATTCAACACCGCAGTGCTGGTGGTGCCGATGCCCCAAGCAGATGAGGAACCACCTTTTGAAGAGGTGCCCCAGATGGAAGAAGGAGCAGAAGGACCTGTGGGAAGAGGTGTGGAAGGAGACAGGAAAAGGAAGAGAGCAGTGGAAGGTTCACGAGCTCTTCGCCGAGCAGACGTGCAGCCAGGCGCTGCTGGACTTTCTCTCCTCGACGGACATAGGTAAGATCGTGCCAGCGGAGGAGGGGGACGACGCGGAGAGCGAGGTATCGGAGTGGGAGCTCTGGGAGAGAGCGGAGCAGGAAGAGGAGAGGAGGGTGGAGGCGGAGACACTGGTGATGGAGGTGGAGGAGCCACCCCTCTTTCTCCCCACCCCACCCTTCATGGCATCGGAGGAGGCAGAGTAGGGGACGGTCACGAATTTCCTATGTTTTTCCTATGTACTCGCACCTTGAGGGATAGGCCTGGGCGGAGGGCAAAAGGGAGCCTGCACCGTGCTGCTACACGCGGACTGCGGCGGGGAAACGGACTGTACATAATACTCGTCATGATCTAGATAGGTCGCATACGAGTATAATGAATAAACAAAAAAAAAAAAAAAAAAAAAAAAACAGCGTTTACACCGCCCCCGTTGCTGCTATCGGCGCGCCACGCCGGAGCGGCGAGAAGCATTTCCAACATTCTTTTGTTCTTCCTTTGGTGCGCATCTATTCTTTCTTGGGACAGGCCTGGGCGGAGGGCAAAGGGGAGCTTGCAACGAGCCGCCGCGCACGGACTGCGGACAGGAAAGGAAAACTGGGCAAAATGTACGCCGCCATGATCTATATAGAGGTCGCATGCGAGTATGAATAAACAAAAAAAAAAACAAGTCCCCAATTAGTCAATGTAATAGGCGGCCGATGCCACCTCCCAGATCTTTAGCCAACCTGAAACGGGAGATCTCGAAGAAGAAGTGGGAAGACGCGTGGACATGGTCGAAGGACAGGGTAAAGAGGAAGAACTACCAAATGCCGAGAACGATGCACCAGAACAACATGGTGGCACGAGGACCGACGAGGCTGGCAGGACGGTTCCATCAGCTCAAGACAGGGCACTACCGTACGGGCCAATACCTGAAGTGAACAAAAAACACGGACACAGCAGAGTGCGGGTGGTGTCAGTACAAATCGCAGACAAGGGAACACCTGTTCAAGAACTGCGACAAATGGAAGCTGTAACAGAAGATACTGTGGGCAGTGATACGAAAGAAGACAGGAAGAGGGAAGAACCGATTCACGATCAGAGAGATGTTCGCGGACGAGCGATGCACCAGAGCGATCCTGGATTTCTTGAGAACGACGAAGGTGGGGCGAGGGTGGGGCCGCGAGGGCTGCCACCTGACCGACGAAGGTGGAGAAGGAGGAAGAGTGAGAGGCAGGTCGGGGGGAGGACCGTTTCTTGGCGCCTTCTCTCTCTATTTCAGTCCTTACGGGTGCGGCTCAGTTCTTTCCTTCCCTCTTTCTTTGCTTTTCTTTCTCGGGACAGGCCAGGCGGGGGCAGGGGGAGTTACCGTAAGCCACCGGCGGATCGTGAGAGGTCGCGGTGGACGGTGAACAGGAAAGGGCTGTACATAATATCGTCATGATCCAGTAGGGTCGCACACGATTAATGAATCATCATCATCATCATCATCATTAGTCAATGTAATGTGGAGCAAGCGCTGAAGCGCCTCGCGGGGCGCTTTCACCAACTCCGAACGGGCCACTGCTGTACAGGGTAATATCTGAAATGGACGAAGAATGCGGACAATCCAGAGTGCCGATGGTGCCGATACAAGGCGCAGACAAGGGAACACCTGTTCAAACACTGCAAGGAGTAGAAGCTGCAACAGAAGATCCTGTGGGCAGAGGTACGAAAGGAGACTGGAGGGGGGAAAGACCGGTTCACGATCCGAGATTTGTTCGCAGACGAGTGGTGCACTGGCGCGATCCTAGACTTTCTGCGCACCACGAAGGTGGGGAGCAGGGTGGGAACGAGAGCGGGAGTGACGCGGGCTGGTGAGGACGTACCACCAAAACCGGGTGAGGATGAGGAAGCAGCGAAGGAGGGAGCAGGGGAAGCGGAGTAAGGCAGGAGGCGGGCAAATGAAATGGGCCTCTGTCAGCCGTCACAGCCTTTTCCTCCTTTGTTTCTTTATGTATGAGCGTTCTGTCTTTCTCTTCATTTCGTTCGGGGGACGCCCAGGCGGGGTCAGGGGGAGTCACCACGGGCCGCCGGCGGACTGTGCGAGGGCGCGGCTGATGGTGAAGAGGAAAGGACTGTATAAAATATCGCCATGATCCATTAGGGTCACATGCGATCAATGATCATCACCATCATTAGTCAATGTAATCTTGTGTCTGTGGTGAGCAAACTGCCTCGGCCATCGTGACTAGATCCTCTACAGCAAACAGCCACGGTCGTCCATAATCTTCAATATCGACAAGCAAGGAATGGCAGTTGAAGTGCTGCACTTCTATCATCTCGTGTTATCGGTGCGTGCGAATGAACTCTGCGGAGAAAACGGTAGTACGCTCTGCCTATTCTCGTGGCTACAGGAATCAGTGAAACCTGGATTCGAAATAGGGCGGTTGCCGTGCGGATTCAGTGCCGTGGAGCGGTGATTGACGGGTTTGGGGACTCGGGCGTGCAAGTCGGAGTATCGCCCCGGTTCACTCATGAAGAATCGGATATATATAGCTGGAACATGCAGCGATCAGAAGTGGGAGTTGGTGCCAAAATCTGAATGCTTGCTGTTAGCTCTCCAGTGTTTTTCACCGGAATATTCTAATTTCCTGCATTGCCGTAAAACTTGTACGATCACATGCAGCTTTCGCTTCTTCATTACCTCCGACTCCTCCAGTCATCCTTCTATTCCTATTCCTATCTCTCTTTCCTCTCTTCCACAACAACACCGCTCCCACCCCCCCACACCACTTCCAAGCAACACCACCCATACCTTCACCTCACCCTAACACTTCCTCCCCCATAACACCTGCTCGCGCCCCCCTCTACGATAAAATGCTTAGCTCTGGGCTGCTCGCGTCTCAGGCTGAAACGTCTAACGATTCTTCTACCGATGTAACTTCAAGTGATGATTCTAGCGGCTCTGCGTACTACCCGGAGAGCACCAGCAAGTACAGCCGCCATAGCCAACATACGCTGAATGCGCGTATGGTTAAACCGGAAACAAGCTCCAGGAAGTCCGCTCAGAGCGCCGCTAAAGAGGTATAACGAAGCGGTACTTATCAAGCTTCGCTACGTATAGCTGCTGATCTGACATAGATGCCTACCCAACAGGAGATGCACAGCCTGGTAGACATGCGCCTTGCCGTGTCGCGCATACGGATCAGCCTTCCTTACATCGTCTCTAAAGTCCAGGTCATCTACACTCTTCGCGGTACCAACCTCGAGTACTCCGTCATCAGCACCGAGGTCAAGGGGTAAGTAGTCCGTCGCCGGCAGATCACAGCAATGAAAATAGCTACTGACTGGCAATTCTCAACTTCTATGTTTATAGCCACATCAAGGATGTCACCAAGTTCCGTCTCAAGGCCCCCAAGGTGGATATCTCGGCCAACTGGGACACGCTTCGTTTCGAGGCGAAGCGGGTCCACAACGATTGGGTTTGGAAGGTACGTGGCTGGGAGTCGGCCGCGGATGGCGATTACGAAGGTGACTCCGACGATGGTGACGATGGAGAGGATACGCAGCCCGACGCCGATCTCATCGAGAACCAGCAGGGTGTCGAAAAGAATTCCAAGCAAGGGTGCATTCCGCTTCTCATCTCGCATGAAGAGTGGGATGCATACGCGAAGAAGGCTGCCAAGAAGAAGGCTGCGAAGAAAAAGGCTGCAAAGGAGGAGGCAGCCAAGGAGAATGCTAAAGGGAAGGCTGCTAAGAAGAAGGCTGCCAAAGTGGAGGTAGCTAAAGAAAATGCTGTCAAGGGGAAGGCTGACAAGGAGACCGCTGCCAAGGAGGAGGCCGCCAAGGAAAATGCTGCCAAGGGGAAGGCTGGTAAGGAGACTACTGCTAAGGAGAAGACCGCCAAGGGGAACGCTGCCACTCGGGCTGATGAGAAGCTTAAACCTCCGCCGTCAGACAGTGAGAGCTTGGAGGACGGCGAGGAGTCTGAGACCGAGTCCACCAAGGAGGGTAAACAGAAAGCGATTGCAGAGGAGCACGACGATAGGTCAACGGGGAAGAGTAAATTGCTTGCCAAAGACGAGAAGCACGACGACAAGTCTGCTGAAAAGGGAACATCGCATGGCGCTCAGGGTGCTGCTGTCAAGAAGGTTTCTAGCCGCTTCACTTCCCGCATCTGGGAGCACGGTACCCCATTCCCCGTGGGCAAGCCCTTGTTCTGGAAGTGCAATCACTGTGAGTACCCCTTTCGCAACTGTACTATAACGGAGACTGTTGCCTGACGGAAAGCTTCAGGCAATCAAACATTCAAGATCGGTTCGACCACTCCCGTGCGCCCGCATCTCCTGCGAATGCACCAGATTACCTGCCCAAAGTAACACGCCGTTCGTCACTCTGGCTATACTGATTTTTGTTTCTTGTTGTACACGTTGCCCTTGCCTCGTGCGCACCGCGAGAGGTTAAAGTCAGTTATGGCTCGAAAGTTGCGAAATGGAAGGACTGGTTGGGATCAAAAGTAGCTGGCGTCGTTGTTGGTTGGTTTGGCCGTAAGCTGTCTTCCTCTTGTGGTTGACTTCTTTTCAGGGTGGTCTCCTTTGAGTTCATTGAATACCTTCCATCTCCATGACATGCTATTTACGCAAGCAATTTTTCAAGTATGTATTTTGGGTTCGAGTGAGTAGATGTACGAGCTCTGGGGTTAGCGGGCGGCCATCTCCAGTGCTCGGGTAATAGCCGCGCGCTCGGCGCCGTAGGTTCTGGTTGGCAAAGCATGTGCACCTTGTGGCCTTTTCACCCGACAGGTGACGGCATAACCGACCGTCTCCAGTCCGCCCGCGATCCGTCCGCGAGCATGGATAGCCTGGCCCGCTGAGGTGATTCCGCTGTTCGCTCTGCGGTTTCCTCGGCGTCTATGATGACGGTCGCCCTAAGCGGGGCTGCTTCTGGTGGAAGTACGGTTGTTTGCACCCTTCTTGAGAAGCCCAGCGCTGGCTTCGCGTAGTCCAGCTCCCTAGCCTGGTCGCCCTTCAGGAGGCTCCTAAGGCTGAGGCCAGACCACGTTCTCTGGTTATCGAGCTGTCCCGTGGCGGCACTCATCGCCGATATCGGCGAGAGGCGTCCTTGGTTGGTTGTTTGGAATGCCCCTCCCCCTGGCTTTCTGGTTGACCAGCGCCTACAGGCCTGCCGCCTGGCCGATGGCCGAGAACCTAGTCTCCCTTTTGCCACAGTCACGAGCCGAGGTTCGCCCCACCACCCAGTGCTGGTGGTTCCAGTGCCCCTTGCAGACGAGAGACCACCTCTTCAAGGTTTTTTTTTTGTTTATTCATATTCGGGTTCGACCTATATACATCATGACGGCGTACATTTTTGCCCGGTTCTCCAGTCCGCAGTCCGCGCGGTGGCGGCTCGTTGCAAGGTCCCCTTTGCCCTCCGCCCAGGCCTGTTCCAAGAAAGAGTAGATATGCCCAAGGAAATTGACAAAGGAAAGACCCAAAGAAAAGCGCGACCCGTCCCCTATTCCTCGCCTGCCGATGCCATGAATGAGGGGGTGGGAAGGAACAGCGGAAGTTCCTCCCCGTCGCCCATATCGTCTACAGCACCCAGCACCTCCGCCACTCCCTCCCGCTCCTCCTGCCGCTCCCGACGCTCCCCAAGCTCCCACTCAGACGCCTCACTTCCGACGCTGTCTTCTTCCTTAATTGGCGGCACCAGTCTCCCCACGTCCGTAGAGGAGAGAAAGTCCAGCACTGCCTGCCCACATCTCTCATCGGCCAGCAGGTCACGGACCGTCCACCTGCACTTCCACCTCTTGGTCACCTTCAGCACCTCCGCCCAAAGAACTTTATGCTGCACCTTCCATTCCGGGCACACCTTGAAGAGGTGGTCTCTCGTTTGCGAGGGGCAATTGCACCACCAGCACTGGGCATCAGGGCGAACCTTTGCCCAGTGCAGGTACTGTCCGGTGCGGGCGTGTCCTGTCTTCAGCTGGTAGAACCTTGAGGCGAGCCTCTTGGTGCTGTCGGCTACCGCTCCATCGGGCTTCTGGCTCTTCGGCATACGGTACTTGGCCTTGGAGACGCTCCCCCCGGCCCATGACCGCGCCTCAGTCCACTTCTTCTCCGAGATTTCCCGCTTGAGATTTGCAAGCGATCGTGGGAGCGGCCCTGGGTACGCCACCCCGCGGGTGCCAGGCTTCTCCGCTGCAGTCTTTGCCCACTCATCGGCCTTCTCGTTTCCGGCTATTCCCTTGTGAGCCAGGCACCACCGGATCTCGATGGTGATGCCTGGCCTGACCCTGCACAGTGTGGCGATGTGCTTCCGACCCTGGATGGCGTATTGTTGTCCTGGGCCGGGTTCCTCCGATGCAATCCGTCTGATGGCCGCTTGCGCGTCCGTGAAGATTGTCACCCGTTCTGGGACATATCCTCCTGACACCGATTCCGGCGCACGGGCAAGGGCGGCCCACTCTGCATCGTAGGCCTCCTGGTTGTAGCCCATGTGGCACTTGATGCTCTCCCACGTCTGTCCGTTCTTCCACACCACTGCATACCCGGCAGCCCCACCCTCCATCCGTGACCCGTCAGTGAACATTGTAAGCCCAGGCCGGGCCCTCTCTGCCTCGGCCTTGGCCTGAGCTTCCTCCTCCTGCAACAGTTCCGCGTCCAGGGTCTCCGGCAAGCAACGCCGTGCTCTCTGTTTGTCCACCATGTGCGAGGGCGTTTGTGAGCTGGTGCCCGATTCCTGTTGGGGCTCCATCCACCTCCCGCGCCTAGTCTACCTGCGGTAGGCTGAGCAGCCTTAGTCCAAAGCGTCGCTGTCTGTTCTCCAGCTGGGCCGTTGCTGCTCCGAGGCCCGACTCCATCGAGAGGGCTCCCAGGTTGGTTGTTCGGAAGCAGCCAGTGATTGCTCGTGCCTCCTCGTTGACCAGCCGCCGGATCTCCCCCGCCCGTCCCCGGGTGCCTGTAGCGTGGTCGCCTTTCCACCAGTGCTCTGCACCGAACATTGCCGTTGACTGGACGCACGCAGTCATGACCTTCCTGCAATTCGCCGGTGACAACCCCATTTGCCCTGTTAACCGCCGCAGCCGGGTTATCGCCTTCCCGCCTTCCTTCATCCGGACAGCGTGTGGGTCCGTAGCGTTAGGTGCGAGTCCAGCCACACTCCCAGCCATCTTGTTGCTTCCTTGTTGAATGGAACTTCCTTGTCCCCCACTCTGACCTTTGCCTCAGATGCCCTCCTCTTCCACCTCTTCAAGGTGTGTCCAGCATGGAAGATGCAGCAGAAGATATTTCTGTGGGCGGAGGTGCAGAAGGAGACCGGGATTGTAAATACGTCTCGCCGCTCCGGCACGGACATCGCGCGCACCTCCGCCAAGTCCAAGTAACCTATTAATTCCACCCCGCGGTCGTCTGGCTCCTCCGCTGTGAGCTTGGCCTATCCATTAGCCTTCTCGTTCGGACAGACGGAGAGCACAGCTCTGCTTGAGCCGGAAACCCTCGACGCGGAGCTACTACAAGAGGAGGAAGCCGAGGCAGAGAGGAACCGACCCGGGCTGACCATCTTTACGGACGGGTTGCGGCTGGGCGATGGGGCTACCGGGTACGCGGTGGTGTGGAAGAAGGGCCTAACCTGGGCGGGCGCCGGGCGTACCGAGTGATCTCGCTGCTGGATGTGGTCAGCAAACTCCTGGAGCGCACGGCTGCCCATCTCATCGCGGACCACCTGGAGCGGAGCAGGGGCCTGCACGAAGGGCAGTTTGGATGCCGAAAGAGGAGGTCCTGTGTTGACGCAGTTGCCATCTTGATGAACCGGACGCAACAGGCATGGGCGAAGGGCAAAGTGGCAGGAGCCCTCTTCATGGACGTCAAGTCGGCATTCAACAACGTCGACAAGACATTCCTGGGAAAGCGAATGGAGGAACTGGGAGTGGAAGCAGACCTCATCAGGTGGACAATGAGCTTCATGTCGGAACGAAAGGTCAAACTGGTGCTGGATGGCGAGGTGGGGGAGCCAAACACGGTGGACACCGGGGTTCCACAGGGCTCCCCAGCGGCGCCTATCCTGTTCATCACCTACCTGTCAGGAATATTCGAGGCAGTCGAAAGGACAGCCCCGGGTATCAGCGGACTATCGTTTGTGGATGATATCGGATGGTGGGCGGAAGGGAGGAATGATGAGGAAGTGGCCGACAGGTTGTCAGCAGCAGCAGCAGCGGCCATGGAGTGGGGGGGGAAAAACGGGGTGGCCTTTGACCAGGGAAAAACAGAAGCCGCCATGTTCTGGAGAAAGAGGAAAGGCACAGAGGCGAAGGCCAAAGTGAGAGTGGGGGACGACGAGGTCCCTTTCAACAAGGAAGCAACGAGGTGGCTGGGAGTGTGGTTGGACTCGCAACTCACACTGAAGGAACACCATGCCACCAGGTTGAAGAGTGGAAGGAACGCAATGAGGCGGCTGCAATGGCTCACAGGGCACATGGGCTTCTCCCCCGCGAATTGCAGACGAATCATGACAGCATGTGTCCAGGCCATCGCCATGTTCGGAGCCGAGCTGTGGTGGAAAGGAGGAAACGTCCGTGGCATGACAGGCCATGCAGAGGAGCTGCAATTGCTGGACAACCAACAGGCACGGGCAACAACAGGAGCCTTCCGGACAACTAACCTGGGAGCTCTCTCAATGGAATCGGGGCTCAGGCCAGCAACCAATCAGCTGGAGAACAGGCAGTGGCGGTTTGGGCTGCGGCTGCTGAGCCTTCCGGAGGGAGAGAGGGCCAGGGGGATTGTCAGTGCACCAACAGCGTTGGGCAAGAGGCTGTCGAAGGCCCTAGGTTACACCTGGACGGAGACGGAGCGAACTGTTCTGCTGGAGGAGCTGGAATCCTTCGGTGCCGAACTGGTCCAAGAAGAACGAGAGGAAGCAAAGAGAGAGGCGGAAAAGAAGAGGCCGGGACTTGTCTTCTTCACTGATGGGTCACGGCTGGAAAACGAGGCTGTTGGATACGCGGTGGCATGGAAGAATGGCGGAACCTGGGAAGGCATCAAAACCCACATGGGGTTCAACCAGGAGGCCTACGATGCAGAGTGCGCCGCGCTGGCACGTGCACTCAAAACGGCAGCGGATATCGCCCCAACCCCGAGCCATGTCACAATATTCACCGACGCCCAAGCGGCAATCCGGAGGATGTCAACGGACGAACCGGGACCAGGACAGAAATACGCGTTGGCAGCGAGAAAGCACATCGCTGCACTTCGAAGAGCAGCGCCGGATATCACCATTGAGATCAGATGGTGCCCGGCACACGAAGGCGTTGAGGGCAATGAAAAGGCCGATGAATGGGCCAAGCTTGCAGCCAACGAGCTGGACGCTCATGGCGTGGAAGGCTGGACATACTCGGACCGGCCGGAGGAGAGTCCGCTCCCCAGATCCCTTGCCAACATCAGGAGGGAGATCTTGGAGAAGAAGTGGATGGAGGCTCGACAGTGGGCTGCAGGCCGGATCTCCAGGAAAAAATACAAGATGCCGAGTAGCCAGAGGCCAGACGGCACAGTTGCTGGGAGCACCAAGAGGCTTGCCTCGAGGTTCTACCAGCTGAAAACGGGACATGCACGTACCGGTGAATACCTACACTGGACGAAGGCAAGACAGACAGCCCAGTGCTGGTGGTGCCCCCAACCTAAGCAGACGAGGGAGCACCTCCTAAAGGGGTGCCCGAGATGGAGGAAGCAGCAAAAGGTGCTGTGGAAGGAGGTCTGGGAGGAGACGGGAAGAGGGAGGTTCTGGTGGAAGGCTCATGAGCTGTTTGCCGAACCTAGGTGCAGCGAGGCAGTGTTGAGGTTCCTCATGGCAACAGACGTGGGGAAAATAGTCCTGCTGGCGGAAGAAAGAGAGGATATGGAGGGGAGTGAGGTGTCGGAGTGTGAGCTCCAGGAACGCCAGGAACAAGAAGACAAGCGGAGGGCGGAGGCGGAGGCGCTGGGCACATGGGGGAAACCTTTGTTCCTGCCCATCCCACCCTTCATGGAATTGGCGGGAGAGTAGGGAGAGGCGGCGATTTCCTTTGTCTTTTCTTTGGTCCACATCAACTCTCTTTGGGACAGGCCTGGGTGGAGGGCACCGGGATGCTTGCACTGTGCCGCCATGCGCGGTTTGCGGCGGGGAAACGGACTGTATATACCCCTCGTCATGATCTAACTAGGTCGCACATGAGTAATTAATAAACAAAAAAAAAAAAAAAAAAAATCATCCCCTTTCCCTTTGGTAACCTTGAGTTACCACCTGGCTGCTGTTGGGTCGGCAATACTCCTCTCTTTCACAGCTCGCCCCAGCCTGTGACTTTCACTCATGAAATCTCACTCGGCCTCAATCCTCAGATTGAGTCCGGCTAGTCATACTAATTGCATGTCTTGGGGTGTTACCAGCGCGCTGGGTGTAACACGTGTATTGCGACAAGCTCATGTGTTATCGGTATCTAGCAACAAACTACCTCGCAGAACGAACAGCATAGAGTACACTCCTTGGCATGCCGCCAATCCCCATAGGGCTCTCTAGCAAAAAGAGAGAGAGAGTTGCCATCCAGGGCGGGAAGTTCCTCCAACACACCCCCTCTTCTCGTCCTGAGAGCCGGCATTTGAACGACCAAATTCAACCAACAAAACATGTGAAAAGAAAAGGAATCAACCGTTGGCCCCGCGTCGTCGCCAACCTCATTAAAACCTCTTGCAGCGAAAACCCTGTGGGAAAAACGCTTACGAGTAGGAAAAAGAGTGTCGACTCACACCTTTTAACAAGAAAACAAACTTCAACGAGCACCCCCTTTTTCGTAACAGAGTTATTCGTTCCAATCGTAATTATCATGTGAGCGTTCGGGTGCAGCGAATCAAGGTTCCAGGTGAGCCGAATCGTGGTTCTAGGTGCACCGAATCGAGGTTCCAGTTTTACGGGGGTGGAGAGAGGAGGTTCATCGCTGGCTGTTCCCAAGCCGAAGAGAAAGGAAGAAAGGAGGAATGGGTCGGGGCAGCTCTCCTCTCCAGTACGCACTGGAGCAGGACGAGATGGGCGCTCACCAAAGAAGGCCGAGAAAGAAGGGGAAAAAGGAACCGGAAGAAAGTGGGGAAAGAGTCATTGTATTCTCCAGTATCCACCACGAAGACCATGTAAAAGAAAGAAGGAAAAGAACTAGACGACCAAAGAAAAAGCTAGCAGCGCCGACACCACCCCAATCACTCCACTTTCCTCCACAAAAACAAGTGCTAGCGAGTGCACCGCAACATCCGACACCCTAGAGCGAAGCCTGGAGGAAGATGCAGACAACGGCGAGCCAGTACAATCAACGAAAGAAGACAAAAAATGCAAAACAAAAGAAAACAAAGAGACCGCGCTCAACCCTGCAGTCAATCCGTAAAAAGAATGGTGAAATCAGAAATGTGTTGAGAGAATCCATCAGCCACGTGTGGCGAACCGGTTTTCGTCGCGGAGATGGTAGGGTCTGACTCTGT
>Ga0307508_10001549_pt1 | contig 25727 bp, 10 predicted proteins | sample 9_EM_MG_FD_203089 | JGI IMG/M metagenome (GOLD analysis project Ga0307508, IMG submission 203089) | Populus trichocarpa ectomycorrhiza microbial communities from riparian zone in the Pacific Northwest, United States - 9_EM | ecosystem: Host-associated > Plants > Roots > Unclassified | place... | reverse complement strand
TTCAGTAAGTATTTCTTTTCCATGTTTACCAAATGTCAGATGCAAGTGTCTATGCGTGTTTGGTGCTTTTTAAAAATGTTTTTCTCTTGAAAATGCATCAAAATATTTTTTTTTCAGATTTGTTTTTCATTTTTGATGTCAACACATCAAAATCATTGGAAAACACTAAAAAAAAACATCAATTTGATGATTTTTCAAGGTAAACATACTTTTGAAACACATCCAAATGCAATTGAAAACTCACTCCCAAACAAACACTATATAGGATCTCGTTATTGAATTAGTGATCAACGAGGACAATACTTTTAGGCAGTAATTTTCATATCAGCCTCTAAAATCTCCCATTCCAAAACATATCATCACCCCCTTGAGAAATTAACTTGCTGATTGGTGAGAATCAATTCTTGTCACTAATTAGATCTCATATCTTCTCTTTCATCTGATGGTTCCGTTTTTAGCATGTAATAGTGGTTTGGCAACCCACATTGATGATTTCATCTGTTGCTGGCAGACAGGGAAGGGTACATTGCCATTATCATGCCCAAGCCAGCAGATTGGCTGAAGGTCAAAGCTTCATTGTTGGGCCTTGAAGAATACAAGAAACTGAGAGAAAATAGCTGAGCTATTTGGGATGCTTGGAAAAGTTTTATAGACTTCGAGAATAACAAGGAATTCAAGCTTCATTTGGAATTCCTCCAGCCACCAATTCTTTGATGGGCCTCACCCCCAGGTTAATTTCCTAACCAATTAGGTGAATTGTAATACTTCTCCTTACTGTATCTAGTTCTTATCTTGTCATTTTTGTTTCTCGACAAATAGAACAAGAAACAGAACAGTATCAGATTATGGTTTTTGTGCTAATACGAGTAAGAATAGGTGAGTTAAATTTTTACCTTAAAATTCCCTTTGTGATACTGAATGTTGAGGTCTGTGTTATGCAAGTGGCACAATGTCGTGTGGATGAGTTATGCTACCTATTGGGGCAGACCTAGGATGTCAAGAAAACTGCTTTTTTTTTTGCCATAGAACATGTTGTGTTGCAAGAGAGCTGTGCTTGCAAATTTTTTGATGATTACTCTTAATTTATGATATCAAAATATTCACTTCAGGAAAACCTGACAAAGATGGGATGCTTACTATGCAAAAAATTTCTGACCAGGGAAGAAAGCTAAATATATGCATAAACATTACAGTCAATGCTGGGTAGAGGGACTGTATATTAATAGTATATCTTGTCAATATAAACTGCTGGAAGTTGGGTAATATGCAGGGAGACTATAATTAATGAATGGTAATCTGGACATATACAGGGTTGAAGTTAACATTAGAAGTGATAAATAAATCATGGGTTAATTGGATGTGCCTTGTAATCTAGGTAAGCTCAGCGTAGGGAGAAGCAATTTCTATCTGGAGCCTGTATTGTAACACCAAAGATCACCTCCTACCACTATCTCTCCAAATATTTTCATCATCCTTGTAAGATCTTTTGTTGATGATCATCAGCTCTACTATTCTCGGGTGCAGCCATTATCTCGTCCATAACAAGCCTTCTGGATCTATTTATGGTATGAAAACACAGGTAGATGTGTTGCTCGAGTTCTTCTAGCTGCTCCAGATAGCACAAGTCGTGAGTGTGAAATTCTTTCACGACCTCTTTCAACAGTTCAGGTTTTTTATTCCTTACACACATATCAGCAAGAGCTTTACGGCGTTCTACCTCATCGAATAACCTCCTCACGAGTCTACTCATGGTATCAAAATCTTTGATCAATATGTAAGTTCCTTTGGCTGCAAGATCTAGTTGTGCACCAAGTCTTTTTTCAAGCAAGCTTGTCTCAAGCCCCCGATGAACCAACTTGATTTGCTTTCTGAATACATACAACGAGCAACCCATTATTCCTGGTGCAGCCACAATGCCAACTATGCCATGGATTGCAATTACAAGCAAGGCAATTAGAAGTGCAGTATGTGATATGACAAGACATCCTCCTGCAACCTTCATGCATATCCTTCTGAACTTTGCTTTCCTCATAATCTTTCTCTGTTCTGAATTCAATCCGTGGAGCAACACCAAGTTGTTATCATGAAAATCATTGAATTTTACAGTGGTAGAAAACATCGATAATGGATTTTCAAGCAATGCATACGCAGCAAGCTCTCTAAACATTGCGATGCAAATCTTATCTGAATAATCTGCAGAATCTTGCACCCTTTTGCTTAACTTGATTACCCTTCTAATTTTCTTATAATTAGCACGTGTTTGCTGGATGCATTGAAGAAGCAAACCGCAAATATGACATGCTTCTGATCTGGCTTCAAAGTAATCAATCAGAAAGTGATGAAACCTCAAGCTTTCTATCATCTCTCCCAGGGTCGCTTGCTGCTGTGGTTCAAACAAATAATCAGAGAGATGGGGATAGAAAGGAAGAGATGAGGACGGTGAGGTGACTTTGTCAACTCCATCAACGCGTGTTTTTCTTAGCTGGTCCTGAACCTTGCTCCACATTTCCACATAAGACTTCGTCCTGAAAGCTTCCTTGTATTCTTCATTAACGTTCAACTTGTTGCTTAAGCTGCTAGCTCGTTCCTTGGGAGATCCTCCTAAACCAGAAAAAAAACATCAATCACTCAAAAAAAGAAGAAAAGAAATAAGAACTCAAGTTCTTGATAGCACCATAAAAAAATTAACTAAATCAAAACTAGAAAGCTTATGAACACCTCCTAAAAAAACACTAGCATAATTTAAAGATTTTTCCAAAATATACATGGGATTTTGACAAGAACTCATGTTTGAGAAGGACAAGATGATGTTGAAACACACCTGCCCTTGAAAAGGTAGATTTTAACTTAGCCCACAAAAGCTTTGTCATGTTGATCAACTCTCTTCTCTTTTCGGTTTCTTGACATAGATTAAAGCATGTAGTTGCACATATATAGGCAGCAATTTGAGTTTGAAACAAAGAGATACGAGGGATAAAGAAAGTCCAGATGGCTGTAAATGGCAACGCCTCACACGATAACATCCCTCACACGTTATGTATATCTTACGTGTAATGCCTTGGGACAAAGCTTCTGTAAGCAGAAACAGTGTTGGCAATATAGGTTGTCTTCGAAATTTCTCATACGTTGTATGAATTATGATAATTAATTAACATGGAATAAATTGTGTATAATCATTATTATCGTTTCCCTTTTTCGTGGAACAAATTATGACTCAGTCTTAATTTTAAATGAAAATCATGTGCGATTTATCGTAATATCAACCGGATATCTATCAATTAACTTGAGGATGCTACGTGCTCTGGTGATTGCCGCCTACAAATTATCAAATAAACGCTGTTTTGAATATGAACGTTATACTGTTCTATATTTTTATTTTTACTCGAAATTTTCAGGGTGTTAGAGTAATTAAGATAAGGGATTTGGTATGTATTGCTGTAAATAATAATTTAATATAATTCGAGTTTTTTTTTTAATTAAAATTTTAATTTTTTTTCTAGCATTTATATAAAAAACTATAATCTAAACTAGTAACCAACTAGAAAGGATAGACGTATATAAGGTTTAATTGAGTAAGAGAAAAACCTTTATATCCCAGTATACAAGGCAATGCCCGTACTTTATTGCTTTTATTTTGTTTTTATTCTTCCTTCATTGTTTCGTTACCAACATATAGTTGTTAGATTTGGATTGGCTTGAGTTACTAAACCAATATGTCAATTATTATTTTTATTATTAAAATGTATTTTTTATTTTATTTTTTATTAAAAAAACTCTTAAGTGTTGATATATTAATTTGGTCGAGTTTTATCAGGTTAATTATTCAGATAGTTAAAGAGTCAATGTATTTTTCATTTTCAACTTAAAACTTTATTTATTCAGATAGTAAGTTTTCAAGTCAGTTAAATTGGATTTAATAATTATTAATTTATTCTTTACAAGATAATGTTATTTGTCTTAAAATATTCGTCTACCAATTTATAGCAATTCCCTTTTACTTTTACTTTCACTTTCTTTCGTTTGCTTAATTGCTTGGGATTTAAATTTGTAATTTCCAGCTACCGTCCAAAGTATTTGAAAAATCTTTTGATATACAATTAGATTTTTATATAAATTAATATCTTTTAAACATAAAAATTTATTAATTAATAAAGATATTATCTCAACTTTAAATTTAAGTTAGGATCGAACAAAATATTATTTAATTAATATTATTAATTTATTAACTATTAATTTATCAAGGTTATATATATATAATCTCTCGAACAAAAAACTTGATCATCTTTACTGTGGAGAATCTTGATTCTGTGCATATATATTTGTACCATCCAATAAGCATATGATCAAAGATCCAGCATGATTTTTTATACTTATTTTGGCCTCCGCGGTATCTTTAAGTAATGGTCACCGGTTTTTTGGTATCATTAAAATAAAGGTATGTAAAATTATATTTTATATATAGTTTTTTGATTGATTAATATATTAATGTTAAAAATAAATTTTAAAAAATAAAAAATATTATTCTAATATATTTTTTAATAAAAAATACTTTAAAAAATAATTACAACCCATACCCAAACCAACCAATTACATGACTTTAGTTCTCAGGAGTAAAAGCATTTATACAGTGCGTAGTGTGTTTCCTCGAAGAAACTTTTTGCAAATATATTATTTAAGATGCAAAGGGACTCGACAAAGATTCCCATTTCATAAAAATATTATTTAAGCCCCCTGATAGATTAATTAATACTGTCATGTAAGTTGAGATAGCGAAAAAAAAAAACAAATATTATATATATCATGTAGTAATGTTTGTTTATTAATTAATGATTGTTTTAAAAATATTAATAATACTTGATTTATAGAGTGAGAAAGATTGTACTTGAGACATTAATTGGAGTATTTTAAAGTTGATAACATTATGAAATATTGTAAAATGTGTCAACTATTTTAGAGTATAATTATCATAATGATTAGCATAATAAATTCAGTAATTTCTTAATTAATACTCTTTCTGAAAAATAGATTATTGAAATTGATCAATACCAATAATCTTTGTATAATAAAGAATGTCTAATATGATTCAAGATAGCTAAAAGTGATAGTAAAAAATAAAATATAGTATGTTTTTGTGTTTTAATAATTCTTATTATAATTTCTAAGGGTGATTATTATTAATAATACCTCCATATATGTTTGTTTTGAATTAATATTTTAGTTTTTTTTAAAATTAAGAATAATTTAATTATCAAATAAACGGTTTTATTTATCTCCTTTTTTGTTTTAGTTTAACGTGGATGTCCGGACCAGCTTGCGCGCAGCTCGACTAATTCCACGGGCTCTGAAGTTAACGACCATGATCTCCTTCTTTTTTTAGAACATCGGTAAATGTTTTGTTTGTCTTATACTAAATTTCTAACACCCTCAAATAGAGACTAATTAATTGTTGTGGATTAGTTGCTAATCATACTTTTTCTCTAAATTTGGGAGTTCATAACTTCTCTGCAATCCCCCAGTTGTTCTTCCTTCATTCTTCGGGAAGGAAAAGAAGAGGACAAGCTTGATGAGCAGGCGGCACGCTCATTTGGTGAACTAGCTACAAGTCGATCCCTAACATGGTTACACATCATCACACTTGTGCCAAAGTAATTTGGGCAGCTTCTTGTTCTCTCCACATTATTCACGTTTAGTGGGCAAAATGACGTTTGCGAACTTTATCTTTGATATTAAAGCCTCCAAATTTACCTGCCGAAACTGAATGGTAGCACACGATCTGGTTGCTTTTTGAGCCGCAATTTGCCTTAGAGCCCCAAGACATTCTTGCTTTCACTCCAAGGCATCTTGCAACCTGACAGAATTAAGATTTGAGCTAGCTTTAATATGTGACATTAAAAGTTGGCAACGTAGCTTGTTTGTTTCCAAGTAATTATGCAATTTCTTCCCAGCAAGGGTGATTCATATGCATGAAATGGGGGTTTATCCAGAGTTTGGAAACCTCCCATTGATTATTCATGCTCTAACCATTGTAGGTCATGATACTGAGAATTAGCGATCTGGAAATAATTGTTGGGTCGTATTTGATTGTGGTATGGAGACTCAAACAATTATCGATTGAGACCAACACTTTCTGTACCCCACAGCAAGTGTTGATCCAATGGAGATTTTGTTTTTGTGTACAGCAGCAAGGCCAATAAGGTGAGCGAAATAGACATTCACAGAAGGCTTTAGCGCGTCCTCTTGGGGTTCGTGGTGAACGATCGCAAAGCTTGATGATGCAGTGCTGCAGCTACTGCTCCTACAAATGGCCAAAACAATCTATTCGCACTTCCTAAAGCAAATTTAAGTTATGAGGGGACAAGACAAATTTAGCCAAATTTAAAGTACAAGCCTGATCATTCCAGGCTTTTTCATTGTTATATATAACAGCTAGCAGCCTCAAAGCTTCGAGCTGGGTTGATTCCAGTTCCTGTTGTGGGGATGGTGGCTAAATGCACCATAAATCCTGCAAACCCAATTGGCAAAGGTGACAAAACCCGAACAGCATAATACAATTGTCCACCAAAACACAAGTGTATATATCAAGAATATTGATCAGTAAAATATATTTTTTTGGCAATTATAAGCTAATAATACTTACAGGAACGTGAGAAAAACGTGCACTACGCTTAGGATCAGTAGCAGAAAATACTGTGTAGACTAATACGAAAGTCCCAATAAATGCCTAAAGCAGTTCCTTAGTGTGTAGGAGCCACCAGATTAGCACCACCTCTTTCTGCTTTATAGAAGTCTTCCATATATGCCTTGACCAAACCCACTCCACCTGTTGCTCCCAGGCATTGAGCCACCATATAATCCACCTGCTCGTATCAATGATACCTTTCTTTGCTAGGAACAGACAGAATGTCACAGCTGGATTAACATGATCCCCTGTGATATACCAAGAAACTCGCTTTAGAAATTTAATTATAGCTTAAATAAATAAAGGGAAGAGAATATATGCAGTGTTTGGACCTGAACGAGGATAGATATCATGCCACCAAAAGACCATGCAATGCCTAATTAAAAGGCCAACACCATTACAGGGGTCAGCTTCCTTATTGCAGCCAATTACGGTGGAAATAGTGACAGAGGAAGAGAAGGGATGCAAATGAGGTTTGCAGTAATAGCTCTATAAAAGGACCATAGAACCGAGCTCTTCAGGGTGGAAAAAGTGGTGCTGATGGTGGTTCGACATGGTCTCTTACTTGCTGAGATTCTTCTTCTTCTTCGATCATCACATCCTAAAGATCCTTCCAAGTGTAAATTTTTAAGATTAAGCTCTTCTTTTATTCTGCAATTGTTCTTGTTTTCTCACTGAACTATACTGTAAAAGACTAAAATTTATGTGAGAGTTAAGGAAGCACATGCTTCGAATAAAAGAACAAACGGACTAGTTTATATGCTGCTAACAGGACTATGGATTCTGTCTGGTCACTGATGTGGCTGGGGATTGCTGGCCAAGGATTTGATTAGTTTGTAATGGATAATCATTCATCAATGGTGGGATTCTAGGCTCGCAATGCAATTCCAAGACAGGTTGGATTTTTCCTCGCTTAAAGCCAATCGTATGGCTCTCTACGAGCTAACACCCCACTCCATTTGTTAGTTGGAAGCTTAATTATCTCTTGAAACTTGGAATTTGATTTCTGGTAGGCTATTGGGTGTGGTAGTTGCCAATAAAAATTTTCATCCTCCCGAATCACATTCTATTTCTTTTAAGGTGGGTGACCAAATCTCTCAATCCTCTGAGCCCTTGTCATGCTACCAGTTGCAGATCTCTTGCCTGCGAAAATTGCACGAGGAGGAAAGCAAAGGAGCAAGACCCTTGTTTACCCTTTCATATTTGATCATATATGTATCATTTAAGCTTCGAAAAATTAGAGAAGAGATTGCACATCAATTAATTTACCTAATATCAGAGGAAAAGCTGGCGGCTCAATCGGCTTGTCTGATGCCCCCAGGACTGCTACTTTGAGTAATTCTAGCATTGCCCCCCGAGAAAGCTGAGCTGACACTGTATCCACAATAAAATCTAGACTTCTCCTAGCTGCCTGTCACCAACACACACACACACACACACGTAACAAACCTGCAGTTTTGGGGCATAAGTGCTGACTATAAAATCATCAGCTACCGGGCGGTCTGTGGCCTCTTTTTCTTTGGCATAAGTACTGATGACAGTTACGTGGCGACCAAATGCCTTGCCAAACCTCACAGCTACATGTCCAAGACCTCTAGGACCCACTACTCCTACCCTTTTTCCTGGTGTGTCGGCCAAGTTGCGATCCTTGAAAGGATGAATGCAGTCGTTCATGCACAGAGTAGGGGCGCTGTTGCATCCATCGGCAGGTTTTTTGGTATCCGCACCACATACCTTCATGTCGAAATTCTACATGTTAAGAAAATGCATTTTTCATTTTTCACAGATGTTAACAATTTTCAATTACTTAAGTGACTATGAGTTAACTTTTTGGTTTGGTACTTAAGATTTTTATAAATAAAAATTATCTTAAATAAAATTATTTAAAAAGTTAAAACTTTTAATATCTTAAAATAAAGATATATAGATTTCTGAGTATTGACCTACTTAAAACTCAAGAATAAATATTTTTATTTCTTGAATTTAAGGGTGTAATTAGAATTGTAGTAGCAGTTGCGGTTCAAAATGCTTTTCGCTTATAAATATATTAAAATAATATTTTTATTTTTATTTTTTTAAAATTATTTTTGATATTATCACATCAAAACGATTTGAAAACATAAGGCTCTTTTAAATCATTTATTGCCCTTACATTGACTCGAATCAACTCATGTTAACCCGATTCATTTATAGGATTTGCCCTGGATCGACTTTCGAGTTAGGTTTTAAAACTATGATAATAACTATTTTTATCTTTATATGTCTTAGTTGGACAATTTTGAAATTGAGAATTTTTTACTATGATATTTTAGGAATAAAAAACAAAAAATATTATCTTGAAGACATGTTTTCTTTGTACCTTTTCTTTTGAAAGTATATAAAATCACTCCGAAATTATCACATAAACAAATTTATTTATATATATTTTTTTTTGTTTATTAAACCAACACATTTTTGTTTCTATTGTTTCTATCATTTAAGTTTTAGAATAGCAATGAAACACTACCTTCAAATTAAGTCTCACTAAATATTCTAAAAAAAAATTTTAATTAAAAATATATAATTTTTAATTTTAAAAAAACTAACACGTCCTTAAACTGGGTGGCATAAAATTGATCCTTGACAGGCATTGCTTGGAACAGTACACCACCGGATCAATTCAATTCCTATTTTCCTTTTCAAATCTAACCGAAAGTTTCTCTAAGACTTGCTTGCGAATCCACACTTCTCCACGAAGTAATTGGAAAGGGACTGCCGTGAATCCACAGCCCTTTGATGCTTAAGCAAAAAGTAATTGGAAATTGGATCCATCGGCTGGAACCGTTGTTTTAGCAGCATTATTAGGTGATATTGTTTTTAAAAGTATTTTTTTATTGTTTAAAAATTATTTTTGATATTATCACATCAAAATATATAATCTAAAAATATAAAAAAATTAATTTAAACTTCTTTTTATTTTTTTTTAATATTTTTAAAATATAAAAATAAATAAAATAGTAAATATCCTAACAAAATAGTGGTAGGTATGGTGCTATACATGCCCGGGGATGTGAGCAGGTGTCCGTCACTTTAATATGGCATTACTTTAATGGACTCTTTTTTCCCCCAACAAATTTACCCAAAATCCGATTGCTGTTCGCAAACATAAGAGACGGATATATAAAGGATAATAGGAATATTTTAAAAAAATGATAAAAATTCATTTAAAAAATATATAAAAAATATATTTAGTTTTTGTTTTTCTAACTAAAACATGTTTACGTATTTTCCAAAGACTTTTTCGCAAACCTCTTGAGAAAATGGCGAGATCTCGTAAGATTATATACTGTTTTTTGAAACTATCATAGCCAAAAGGTAGCCAGGGACCGCAAGTGGGCAACCGTTTTCGGAAGTGATCCAAAAGTATTCATTCAAGATCATCTTAATATTTTGGGTATGGCCACTCAACCGGGATCGTGTTAAAGTTTGTAGCTTAATTATCAGACCGCCTTGGTTAAGAGATCGAGTCTCAGGTTATACAGATTAATCCAGTTCAAATATTAAAATATTTGAAATTTTAATATTTTATATAAAAAAATAAAAAAAAAATAATACATGTGAATATAAGTTATATATGTTATAAATAATAAAGTTTAAAATATTATTTCAAACGACTTTTTATCTCACGTTGAAAAGATATTATGTTAGTATGATATCCTTTTAAGTTGAAGTATTTAAACCAAAAAAGTTTTTTATCCCACATTGAAAAAACATAACTTTTTTTATTGTGAACATAGAGTATATATACTAAATGGTTTCGAATCTTACATTGAAAACGTAAAACACTCTTCTAGTATTTATATAATGAACTTTGAAAAGGGTTAATAACCAACTAAAATATATATATATATATATATATATATAAAAAGAGGATCTCTGGCCTGGAGAAAAAACACATTTGAAAAAAAAAGGTCTCAACCGGGTTTTGTCGGGTCGCCCGGGTCACGGGTCAACTGGGTTTTGCCGGGTCGCCCGGGTCACGGGTCAACTGGGTTTTGCCGGGTCTTTAATTGTCCCGGTCTTTTGCCTTACTCGGACCAGTTCAGCCACCGGTCCTGGATCGATATGTCAGGTCAGTCCGAGTTTAATAACTATAGTTTGTAATGCGTGTGTGGAATTATAGTGTAGAATACTTTTTAAAAGTATTTTTTACTTTAAAATATATTAAAATAATTTTTTAAAATCTTTTTTTTATTTTTTACATCAACATATTAAAATTATCAGAAAACACCAAAAACATATTAATTTAATATTTTTTTCAAGATAAATATACTTTTAAAATGCATCTAAATGTAAATGAAAATATAATACCAAACAAACACGTAAACATCTCAAACACCAAAAAATGGGGAATTTTAGAATGAAATATTTTATTTATTTTTACCTTTTTGAGAGATTAGAAGTAATAATTATAAAAATTATAGTGCCGAATATTTATTGATAACTGAGTTTTCAGTGATTGAATACTAAAAGTTTATTTATTTTTATATAATTGCCAACTTATATCTAAAAATCAAAATTAATGTACGATAAATATCATGTTGCTTAAGAGGTCATCTATTTTTATAGTTAGATTATTGATGATGTCCCAAAAAATCCAAGTAGCCTAAGAATAGGGCTTCCGGGTTGGATAATCAGTTAATCAATTTGTCCTAGCAATCTCGTCCATTCTCTTCAGCTAGGGTGATTGATAGCTTATACTTTGTGCTTGGTAGGCCAATGTGACTTGTGGTTAGTACCTATAAAAGGTTCCATTTGGTGGAAGTGGGGACTTCCTGAAGATAAAGTCAGTAACTTTGTAGAGATAAAAAATAAAATGATATTTTAGAGAGATAAACTTTGAAAATATAAATGCTAAAACTATTAAGAATGAAAAGATTATGAAACTTTGTTCTGAAGGTGTCATGATGTATTTATAGCCCATGAGTTTTGTCCTTTTATGAAGATGAGGGTTTGAAGTGTAATTTTACCCTTGTGATATTTTGAGTTGTATTTCACTCAAAATAATATATACTAGATCAGTATAAAATATTGAGAAACCTCCATGAGGTCCTAGAAAAATTCTCTGGTGAGTGTTAACCTTATGCAAGGTGCCCGAGCCCATTAGATATAAAAGTAGGTCCAGATTACCATGGAGGTGACAGCCCGAGCCCACGAGAGGTGAAAGTACGTCCGGACATATAACCTGAACCCAAATATGCTAGGCTCGAGCGTGACAGCTCGAGCCTATAAAAGGTGAAAGGGGGTCCGAGTGTGCTGCCTGGACTCAAACACGTTGAGCTCGAGCGTGACAGCCTTAACCCACGAGGGGTGAAAGCGGGTCCAGGCATACTGCCTGGACTCAAACACGGTGGGTTTGGGCATGACAGCCTGAGCCCACTATAGGTGAAAGTGGACTGGGCGCACCGCTTGGATGCAAACACTCTGGGTTTAGACGTATTAGAGGTGATAAAGAGGTCCAGGCGCGTTGCTAAGACCTAAGCATATGGGGCTCGGGGCGCACACCCAGCCCCAAACACATAGGACTTAAGCATGGAAGCCCGAGTTTATGAGGGTGCTAGAGGGCATGTCTATACAAGGCATATAAACTTATTACCCGAGCCCATGCCCTTTAGGGAGTTAGGCCTGGGTTATCACGTTCAAGCTCACTTTTCTTAGGCCCCATATTGTACCCTGGGTTTAAGATAACAAGTCTAAGCTTAATAGTTGTTTTTGTTGTTTTTGTTGGGTCTTTTTTGAAGAAAATTTTTGGATCAATTTTATAGGGTTTTATGTTTCATTTTATTTGAATTCATCCATTATCATTTTGGTCAAGTCAAAAAAAAAGAAAAAAAAAGAAAAGAAAAGTTAGTTCTCCCTTCCATGATAACGGCTCTTTGTGATTCTTCAAGGTCAATAAAACAATTTTTTTTTTACTTTTCCATGTTGCAATATTGATTAATTAAAATAAAAAAAAGTTGGAAAAAAAGGTTTCTACAATTTAATTTTTGAAATCTTAAGTTAATAAAATCAATTAAAAAATAAGTCACATTTAAAACTTTTGGGAATTGGTGCAGACTGATTGTTATAGGTTGGAAGAAGTTGTAATTTTTTTTTTACCAAGGAAAACCTGATTTAATTGCAATTTGAATTGTAAATCATGCTTGAATGTTGTTGGATCAATCTTTGTTACTTAACCCATCTTTGGTTATTTTAGGTAATGTTTGGTCTTCGAAACATAAGAGATAAAAACAATGGGATCGGAGATAATACATTTTCTTACTATTTCTATAATTCATTTAAAAAATTGTTCTATTTATTTTATATATTTTTTAAAAAAATCTTAGAATAAGATAACAATTTAATTTAAAGCTAATTAATATATTTTTACAATTAATTTACTTGATAGATAGATAATGAATAAGATACATATATTAAATCTAACATATATAGATTTATATCATATAAATTTATGTATAATATTAACATTTTCTGAATAAAATAAAATGTATACATATTTCAACATATATTAAATATTTATACTATTAATTTATTTTACATTAAATAATAAATAGTGGTAGAATAATGAATTTTTATACATATTTAAATATAAATATCCAATTTTTTATGTGTTGATAGGCAATGAGTACAATAAGAAAACCTCTTTCTGAGTTCCCATTGTCAGATGCCCTACATAAAACCCTAACAAGCAAGGAAAACACAAAGGTCTATTTTAGTAATTTCACAATATATAAGATACTTTCTCTAATTGTATTGTCTGCGTCTCTTTCACAAACGAAACCAAAGCCACAGCAACAAAAGCACGAAGGTGGAGAGAAACCTGTTCGGCTTTCCTCACGGTCTCATTCCTAAATTTCTCAGGAAAAAAAAAGCCCAACCTTTTTCCAAATATTTTTTTAATTAATCCGAGTAAAATTATTCGAATCCGCAAGAACCCTATTTTTTGAATGGTTTACACGGTGGATTCATCAAATTCTCCACGATTTCCAAGGGACGGCGTGAGAAGTTCTCAAAGGAGAGAGAAGTCGTCATCTCCAAAATCAGAAACCGTAAGCGGTGAGGCTGAATCGATCAATTCTATGCTGGAGCAATCGAATGATTGGGCGGCGATTGAGAGTTCGGACAGTAAAAAGGGCAATGCAGGTAAGGCAAAGAAGCCGGCCTGGAACAAACCAACATCGAATGGTGTAGCTGAGATTACTAGTCCTGTTATGGATGCAACTTCATGGCCTGCTTTATCTGAATCCACTAAGCCTTCTCCAAAACCATCGCCTGCTGAATCATCCTCGAAGATTGTCTCTGATGGATCAATACCCACTTCTCAGGTTCTGGGTTTTTACCTGTTTCTTTTATTTTTGATAAAATTTAGGGAACAAAGACGGAAAGAACGTTTTTTTATTTTGTTTTGTTTGCGTTAGTGAAATAGATAGTAGCCCGGTGTGGGCTCATTAGATTTATGGATTATAAAAGAGAATTAAATTTTTGTAGTTTTGAAGAGAGTTTAATTGAATTTTGTTTCCATGTGTTGTGTATTAGGGACCGGTGATAGCGAATTCACCTAAGAAGCAAGGTAATAGTAATGCAAAATCTATCTCGGCAACAAACCATACAATGCCAGTTCGGCAAAGGCCTGTGAGGCGTGGCAGTGGTGGTAGTAGTGGAAGTAGTTCAGGAGGTGGACATTCACAAAACAGTTTTACTCACCCTCCACCGCCGCCGCCGCCACCACCATTTCCTATATTTCCAATGCCTCCCAATGGTTTTACTAATCTGGTACCAGCTATGCCAGATCAATCTCCCAGAGAAACTCTATACAGAGGGAATAACTGGGAACCTAGACCAATTGGGGGTTTTGTTCCTCCGCCGCCTGTGGTAAGTGAACACCGACGCCCCTCAAGAAGAGGCAACTTTGGCCAGCCACCTGGAGATGGTTCCCACCGTAATAATTATGTTGGCAGACGTGAACAGGACCGTGGACATCATGGAAATTCAAGAGATGTTCATGTGCAGCAACAGAGAGCTCCTACAAGGGGCTTTCCTCGGCCTTCACCGCAAAATAGTGGTACATTTATTCCTCCCCAGTCTGTGAGACCATTTGCAAATCCCATGGGTTATCATGGTAAGCTCCTCTCTCCGTTTTCAATGGACACCTGTTTTGTTTTATTGTGGATTGGCAACTACGATTCATTTCTCTTTCAGATATGCTATTTATTCCGCCTCCAATAACCTTGGAACCTTATCCGGTTGTGCCACACATGCAATCACCAACAATGCTGATGCCTATTCCTCAACCTCTACCTTTATTGTTACTAAATCAGATAGAATACTATTTCAGGTATCATCATATTAGCGAGTGTCTTATAAGGGCAACTTTTAAGCTTCATAAGATCTCTCTCTTCTATAGCTTCTTGAAAACTCAACTAAGAACTCCAATTGTGGTTTGCTTGTTTGCAGCGATATGAATTTATCAAAAGATGGTTTCTTAAAGTCAAAGATGGATGATGAAGGTTGGGTTCCTATTACTTTAATAGCGGGCTTTAATCGAGTAAGTGAACACTGATTGATGAGCTTAAGGGTCACGATCTTTGTCCTTGGGTCCACTTATGCCATATGATAAGTTTAATTTTGTCTATCTTCTCTTATATGACACGTTTCCTATTTAAAATTCCCTGATTGTAAAACACCATCCAATTTAAGGGGAACTTGATAGTTCTTGTTTATTCATTTTCTGGAAACTTTTCACTCTACCATTGAAAATTAGCCAGGCCTTTCTGATCTGATTATAAAATTTAAAGTCTTAATTTTAAAAATTAACAAGCTTGAGAAAGTCCTGGAAAACATTGAAGATCTAGATTCTTGAATTGATGGATATTAATAAAATTATGTAAAACCCAAGATATTGCTGTTAAAAGATATGGACTTTGTGCATGAAAGAGTTCCTAGATCAATCTTTCATGCATTAAGTTCTCTTAGTATAATTTTTTTTTGGCTTTACAATTCATCTGTCATGCAGTTATATACCCTTTTATTTTAAATCTTGCAATTTTTTATGTAATTTCTGCTTCTATCCCTGTTGCTGAGTTGAAGATGGTGATTATCTACTTTCACTAGATTTTTCCTTTTGTTTTCCTTGACATATACTCTCCTTATGGTTATTGATGAGCGTGTTTCACCACAACCCTGGACTAATTTTTTAATAGTTTTTTCATCAATGTGTTGTTGAAGCAGTATCTTGGGTGTTTATTTCTTTGTGATTGTATTGCTTGTAGTGGCTAAAGCTGATCAAACTAGGTTCTGCCAATGTTAGTTGATAGAACTCAATTCATCTCAATATATATATATATAGTTTCCATTGATCTCCATCAATTTCTTTGTTCCCTTTCATTCTTTCCACTTTCTTGAACTGTGGTGCTGGAACTCTGCCTTTGTAATATGAACAAACAGTGGTCTGGGTTATTTATTCACTTAGCAGCATCTTAGTTGCATCTTTCAATAAGACTTAATGATATGGAGGTGTGAGAAGAGGTAGATTCATCAAAATCAAGGTGTGTTTGGAAAAGTGAGAAATTATTCTTTACTGTTCTGTGTAATGCTACTACATTGATTTTTCTCCTGATTTATATATATCAGGTGCTGATTTTCTGGGAATATCTAGGCAATAGAATCAGATACTTTTCATGACTGATCTTATATATCATATAATTGGCTATCAATTGTTGTGCCAACCAACCTCAAGAGGCAGGTTGTTATATATGGCATTGGATATAATTGCCATTTAGGGCATGGGAGTAGAATTGTGGAATGGATTGCTGGATTATGGGGAGCAACCGGTGTTTGGTCATTAGTAATGACTGAGTTTGCTCAGTAAATTCTCTCCAATTCTCTGCTCACCAAAAGTTTTGAATGCAAGTGTAACTAGCTTCCTGTTGGGAAATGGAGTTAAAAAGAGATTTCTGATGGTCATTATAATCCAATTAAAAGAAATATAAAGGAAAATGGGAAGGATAACTGCTGTATTGAATTACTTGTGTAAATCAATTCCTTGTGGTGATTTTAAGAATTGGAATTAGTTTGTTATGACATGTTAAATGTTGAGCAAAAGATGGCTAATGGTTTAAGACTTTGGCTTAATATAGAGAGCTTTTAAGGTTCATGAATAGATGGAGTGTGTACTATCCAAGTAAGTGTTTCTGAGCTATATTATGCTATAAGAAGTGCTTCATCTTGTAGCTTCCTGTTGGGAAATGGAGTTTAAAGAGATTTCTGATGGTCATTATAATCCAATTAAAAGAAATATAAAGGAAAATGGGACGGATAACTGCTGTATTGAATTACTTGTGTAAATCAATTCCTTGTGGTGATTTTAAGAATTGGAATTAGTTTGTTATGACATGTTAAATGTTGAACAAAAGATGGTAATGGTTTAGGACTTTGGCTAAATATAGAGAGCTTTTAAGGTTCATGAATAGATGGAGTGTGTACTATCCAAGTAAGTGTTTTTGAGCTATATTATGCTATAAGAAGTGCTTCATCTTGTAGCTTTAAACTCACTAATACTTCCTGCTTCTCAATTCATTAGCTTCATGCTTTCAGTCAATTGGCCATTGGTGTTTTTTCCCTTAACATTGGGGTTGAAGCATGATGACATGGATTGAGGTGCCTTTTGAAGTTGGAAATTATTTTAGCACTCACCTGTATTGGGCATTTCCTAGCTAAGATCATTTGGGAGTTATCTTTTGAACTTTTGTAAATGTGAGGTTGATACTAGTTGTTCCATCCTCTTGCATCGTCGTTTGACCTTTGTGACCCGGTCCTTTGTAATTCACAGGTCATGAGCTTGAGATGTTCTTTGATCAGAGGTTGAACTTGGTGCTTGTTATGTTCAATATTGTACACTTCACCAATCCTACCTCTCTTCCTTGTCTTATTTTTGGCTGTCTTATGGGGAATACTGAAATGGATGTATTATGGGGCATTCTGTGTTGTGATGTCCTTGTTGATGTTTGCCTGGTCTTTTAAGAGTATCATTCATTGTGATCCTACGTTGAGAAACTGTAGATAATTTTTATGTGGTATCACGGGCCATAACTGATTTGTTTTTCATTTGTTGACATGGTTTTTCATTTGTTGACATGTAAGACTCTGAAAATGCAAGATATGGTTTGCATAAGAGAATAATTTGTTGTGACTGAACTTAAAACATTCTTTGTCTGGTTCCTCGTATTATGCCCCTTTCCTGTATGAACTTGAACTGTTCAGCTTTTAGAACCAGCTGTTCAACTTTTGTATACTTTTTAGGAGTTTCTTAATTCACTAAAGAGATCATTTATTTGTGCTGATCTTTGACGACAGCAATCTGTTCGAGTGGGGTTTTATGGTGGCAGTCCTCTTAAGTTGTCCTGCTTTATATACCTTGACCTGTCAGGGATATTTCTTTGCAGTAACTTCCTGCTAATAGGTGGTAGTTAAATTATTATCAACTTTGTGGTTTTCTGTGCTATTATATCTAGCCTTGATATTTTCTCAGAACAGTGTGGGGTTTGTGTCTGAATAAAAAATTAACCATGGTTTGCTTTTAGATCCAATTTGTATTTTATTTCATCATTTCTGAATAAAAAATTGTCCATTTTGAATTTAGATTTACTTCATAATAGATGGTTATGATTGCAAACCAACTTTATTTTATGCCCATGCTTCTGCAGGTTAGGATTATGACAAACAACATCCAGTTTATATTGGAGTGCTTGAGGACTTCAACTTTGCTTGAAGTACAGGTACCTTCATTTTAATCCATTAATATTTAACTTAACCATCTGATGAATCTGGCAATATTGTACTTGAAATTTGTTAATGTTGGTTGCGAAGTGTCTAATAGTTGAATTGATCGTGATTTAGCATGCAAGAAGTGCCTTTGCCATTATTTAAGATTTAAATTAATATCATTTTCTACTGTTTGATTTGAATGTAATATTGAAATTTAATCTAGGATGACAAAGTGAGGAGGCGTAATGATTGGATGAATTGGCTGCCTAGTTCTACAATGCCTCGCACTGATTTGGGCTTTCAGTCCTCTGGTGTATCAAGTTCTGATACTCTGACAACATCGTTTCAAAAGATCTCAATGGAGGATGTGGCTGCTGACCAAGATAGCACAACAGCTAAGACATGTGAGTTAACTATCCAGGCAGGAATCTCTCATCAGGAGGGTGCTGCAGGCACCAGTTCAAGCTTTTGAACTGAAACGATCATTCTATGCTACCACCGAATATGCAATCATTTTAAAAAGTAGTACACATGTTTCTCTGGACGGAAGGGGGATGTTCCCCGGAAGGTGAGGAGCAGCGCCTTTAGTTTTACCTTTTCAATTGTCGTGCCTGGTTTTGACAGAGTTTGACAAGGCGCATTGCGCGTAGAGCAAAACAAAATAAGAAATATATAGATATTTATTTTAGGATGGTAACTTAGCAGTTTATAAGATTTTTGGTTCCTGTATAGCTTGGTTTTGGTGTGGATGATTTCCCTCCCTTTCTTTTCTTTATTATTTTTTTTTCATTTTTTGGTAGCAGTGGTCAGTCACACCCATTATGGCGAGAATTCTAGCTATTCTCTCTCCACTACCAAGCAGCCTGCTATAACACCTATTTTCTTGCTAATGAACTTGATTTATAGTGCATTTTACGTGGTTGGTGTGATGTTTTTGCCTCTTGATATATTCCCCAGTTATAGGCATGGGTTGTATCTACAGTTCAAAACCCACATACTTTTTCGAGTATGGAAAATTTGCAGGGAGCCTGCTGCATGGTGGCACAGGCACACAAGGGATGGGAGGAGGCCCGCTCCATGTAAGACGAGCGTGTCTGCAGTAGCAGATCCTTTTAGAGACGGGGAGGGCAGCAGCCTCCCCTAGGATTTTTAATTTTTAATTGCCAATATTTGTGCATTTAAATCCTTTTAGTTTTCATATTATTCAACTCAGTCCTTGCATCCCAAAATCTACTCGCAACTGGATACTTGATTTCGATTTTTTCTTCATTTCTTCAAAGCTAACAGTCTCTATGTCCATGTGCATAGATATATAACAAACATATTAGTTTCAAGCAACAAGATACTCATTTTTCAAAATAGTTTTTCCTTTTTCCAATTAAAATTTAAAAGTAATATTTGTACACTCAAGTGTCTAAGACGATCATAATCATAACAAAAAATTGATAATTTAACTTATTGATCTTCTATTTATATGATTAGAATTAAGTGCTAACTCAAGCTTGGCACTATATTACTATATTTCTAGTCATATTCTTGACTTTACTAAATTCTTGTTCAGGATCCACCACTTCATGTCTCGTCTTATTCTTGTGTGCTTGCCAAAAGCTCCAACAATAGTCTTAAAACTACTATGATGATGATGACGACGACGTGGTTGAAACTATATTTTGTTTTTATTATAATTTTAAAAGTGTTTGATTAATTTATATATTTCATAGTTTTGTATGAGTACAGCAAAAATCTCTTTTAAAACCTTGATTGCAAAAAAAGAGATAATTTATAGTTTTTTTTTAAATCTACTATTTCAAATCATAACAGTAAAAACTACCATAATATCAAACAAGCACTGAGTAGAATTTTGATTAGTCATCCTAGTTATGAAAATTGTTATCCTTCTAAAAATTTAAAAGGATTGTCGTGATAGTAACCATAATAACTACAACATTTTTAGGGTTTTTTCTTCCATTGCTTGATGTTACCATGACTTTTGTAAATATTAATTAATTTCCTTTAATTGAGTTTCATAAATAAAAGTGTAGTGATTTTTTATTTTTTTAAACAAAAAAAGTGAGGTCACTAATAATTTATTCAGTATATGACTCCTTTCAGGAATTGTGATGTGATCGTATAAGTGATTGAGTAGTGTAATATCACAAATTTCTTACATGATTTTGGTCATATATAATTTATTTTTTGAAATATTGTAAACAAAAATAACTTATTTTTGTGTAAAACCAATGCTGATTAAGTTGATTAAGTTGACTTTATAGGTTAACCTACAATCAATTTAAAACTCGGATAAAACCTAATTTAATTTTTATTTTTTTAAAATGACATCATTTAACTTAAAAAAATATTAAAACAATTGAGTTAATCCAAGTAACTCGTAAGAAGAAATGGAAGGTTTTATAACTATACGGTGAAAAAAACAAAAAGCACAAGAAAAAGTGAAGTCAACTTGAGTCATCATTGTAACAAGAAGATTGAAAGAATGAAGATCAAAGTGGAAAAGGTACTGAAAATAGGTGACGGGTTCAAAGTTATTATAAAAAGTTTACTTAATTTTTACATAGACAATTGCTTGAAATCAGGGGTAAAATTATAAGAAAATCAAAATTTAGGGTCAATTAGGGGTTAAATTTAAGAAATTCATAGCCAATAACCTTTTTGAAAAATGCATAAGCTTCGGGGACTTAATTCAGTTGAAGACAGGGGTGAAATTGAAGAAATTGAAAGTTTAATGGTTAATTAATGGTCAATTTGAATAAATCCAAGACTAAAGATCAAAATAAACGTTAAAATTTGAGGCCGATGTTGAAGTTTGGCAGGGAAAAAATTGCATGAAATTAAAAGTTTCAGGTCAATTAGGGATGCAATTAAAAGAAATAAAAAGTCGAGGGACTAAATTGAACTTTAGTCAAATTCCTAAAATTAAAACCCTAAAAGCCAAAATGACATTGTTTCATTTAAGTGAAATAACGCATATTAACTAAAACAACCTCATTTTGACCAAACAGTAAAAAAAAAAAACCAAGACAAACGAGGTTTATTCTAAGTGCATTGTTATTTTTTGATGTTCATGATTGTCTTCCTAGAAAGGTGACTATATACCTAGAAAAATCTGAAGAACAAGAATGACGACTCCACTAACTTTAAGATTAAATTTATAATTTTATTATACATCAAAATATGAAATGCTTGAAAAGACCATTCACCGGAGCTAAATAATTTTTTACTAATTTTACTATACATCAACATGATATTTTACAAGAAAACCTCTAAACAATTATCAAATAACAAATTAACTAAAAAAACATGATAAATAGTTTTTTTAAAAGTAAAATTATCATTTTACTATTACCACCGACAATGAATAAAAACATACTAGTTACATGACCCGCGTGATGCCGCGAGTTTTTTTTTTGCATAAAAAATATATATAAAAAAACTAAGATTTAAAAGTGTTAGGTTTTTCTGCAAAGCTATACCCAAGAATCTTGGGTTTGGCTGCAACGCCTGACCTAAAAATAATATTTATAATATTAATAATAACATTAAACTTGCATGACCCAAGTTTAAGTAAGCCTGACTGCAACACCGGACCCAAGAATATTGGATGTGGGTCTGGCTATAAGGTCGTGTCATAAAAGTATGATAATTAAATAGATTAATTAAAAAGAAAAAACAAAGAAAAAAACTAATGAAGAAAAAGAAAAAAAATCTGAATTAATTGGGTTAACCCTTCAAATCAGGTTAACCCGTAAAACCTGAGATTCGCGTCATGAAAGTTTGATAACTAAATAGAAAAAAAAAATTGACAGGTTTACCCATAATTAACTGAGTTAACCCATCAAACCAAGTTAACTCGTCAAGCCCAGGATATGTGTCATGAAAGTCTGATAATTAAATAGAAATAAATTTAACATTAACAAACTAAACTAAATAAAAAAATTAATTAGAAAGAAAAAAAATCCGGGTTAACTCGTCAAACCAGGTTAACCCATCAAACTCGGGATCCGTATCATGAAAATCTTCAAAAATTAGTTATCAGATTTTCATTAATTTTTTTTTATTATATTAACAAACTAAATCAAATAAAAAAATTCATTAAAAAAACAAAAAAAAATTAAAAACAAAAAAAAAACAGTTCTGTAATATAATGTAATATAATAATTATAATAATATAATATATTAATAAGTGAAAGGCGTGGGAAGCTACAGTAGTTTTCCCATATCTTTTAAAGTATTACTTAATTTAGAGTTAAAACAATCCGCTTTATAGCTGTTATTTTAATTTTAGTGCAGGAGTGGTGGAGATAAGAGGTAGTGTATTCGATAGTGTGGTTGTGGGTGTTTTTCAAATAACTTTTCGTGTCAAAATACATGTCAATGATGTTTTTTTATTTTTTAAAAATTATTTTTGACATCAGCACATTAAAACCATCCAAAACATACAAACCATATTAAATTTTAATAAAAAAAAATTTTAAATTTTTTGGGAACGCGGGTTGAACCGCGTTCCCAAACGCTTTAGTGGGCTAATCTATAGAGCCGTCCTGAATCATAAATGTGGAGAGCCAGCCCAACCTCATAGTTTTGGTTGTCAGATTGGCACAAGGTCCCCGGGCTACACTTGATCCGGAGTAAGCACTAATGTGATGACACGAGTTTAGCAACGAAGTCAGAAATCATCTGAGCACAAGCGCCTACACTAGTTAAGGCAGGTAGATATGGGGAATCGAGCAATTTAGATTTATAGGTTTTTGTACAGACATCACTTTGAAAAGATTATCAGAGAGAGAGCTCCACCTATGACTGTGAACATTACTGTTGAAGAAGATATTGGCTGGATTTTACTTGGAGGATTAGCAGAGAGATTGAAACGTGGTTGAAACGTGGCTTTTGTGGGGCATGGAAACTAGCTTTTTTAAGCTTTTCCCTTTGAACCTGCCGATCACTGTAACCAGCAGCAAAAGAAATGTCAAAGCTTGTCGTTTAGCAGATAGAACCATCGCTATATTCCACCGAGCACTAGCAGATGGCCAATCCGGGAGCATATATATAATGCTCCTTCGTAGATGTTTTTCATGTTTTTTGAGGCCATCTTGTCATCGTACAAGCATGGCTCTTTTATGGCTAGAACATAATCACCATTTTCATTCTCAATCATCATATTTCACGTGATTCCTGTACCATAGACCGGAATACAATGGATGGTGTTTCTCTCTTTTAGCTAGTTTTTTTTTTCCTATCATTGATTTCAATTGCTAGATCTATTCTTAGATCAGTTTGTATATAGTATATCATGACTAAATTCTTTTGAAATCAAATATCAAACACGGGATTGGAACAATTGGCATAGAGTTTGTGGATGATTATTTTCTAGATACCATCATTGCTTTTTTTTTCTTTTTTTTTTCTGGGAAAAGAAGTTCACGACCCGTGAACCTTCTACCTCGATGCAGCATTGTTCCGTCAAAGTTTTCATCAATTGCAGAAAATTCCCCACTCCTGCCTCTGATTGGAGCCTAGGATGTGTCTCAGTCTTAGTTTGGCTTCTTTTAGAACCAACTACCGATCATCATCTTGGTAAGCTATTACCTCAAATATTAGCTAATGAAATGCGAGCCTCTTCTCTGGCAGATTCCTTCTTTTGCTTCTCAGCTTACAAGGCAGTTGCCGCTGAAAACCCCACTTCCCTCCCGACTTGCATGTGTAACCACTATATTCATCCTCCCAGCCTCTCTTTAATACAAATCGAAAATTGATGACAGGAGGGACCAAATGTCTTACAATATCCATAATCTTCTCCATAATATCAGGTCTGAGTTACTGTTAACCTAAATAACCTATAAATTGTTCGCAGTCGAAACTTGGAAATAATTGAAATACACTTCCATTCTTTTCTAAACTAATCAAAAGTGCTAAACAAAAAACTACTGTTTTGAGATTTCTGAGGACTCGTGAAGGAATCAACCTCCCTGGGCACAAGAAAGTGAAAGAACGAAAGGGACAAGAGAAGCGTGAAACGTTGTCTCCCTGTACCTCCCGTCTCCCTCTCTTGTGGTACGTCTGCCTAATGATATAGATTGTAGACCTATATATCACTCTTTCACCTCTTTATTTACTTATCTGATATCTGTATGTCACCTGTTAAGGGAATAAAGGCACCATCAAACATTATCGTCCTTTTAATCCAATAGAGTGGAGTGGCAGACGATAGTCTTGTTTTGACCAAGAGAAAAAAAAGGAATCCTTAGTGCGTTTTATATGCAGATGTGACTGGGTTGGGATGAATTGTCTAGGTATCATAGAAAATTGTCATGGGAGGAGACAAAAAAAACTGGCTTTTGTCTTAATCCATGTGTGCTTTTTTCTTATTACACACTCTACTTCAATGAGCACTACATGTCTTTCATAGAGGAATTGCTTTTACGTGTGAAACATAAACTATCATCAGTCTTTATGAAAATTTCGTAGGGGTGGGTTGTCTTCACATATCTTTTCTAAAATTTTCCTTTCTTTCCCAAACATGTCATCCTTCTTGCCCCCACATTAGTGATTATGAACCACAATTGAATTTCATGAATGACCTATCTAATTAACTATGACCAGATGCTATTATACACCCGCACATTTTGCACCCCTCATTACCTAGAAAAACCAAAAACATAGATATTAAACCTCATTCCTCGTATCGAACTCCTGACTTTGTAGGTTAATTTGTTAGTTGCTAATCTAAAATCGGACTAAAATCATGTTTTATTTTAACCCAATCAAACTTAAATAAAATCCATTAAATTATAAGATTGGTTCAATTAATCCGTTCAAACCTCGATATGAGACCAGACGCAATCAACTTTAAGGATACTTTCTTAATTCTTGTTCAAAATAATATCATTTTATTTAAAAAACACAAAATAATGTTATTTTAGGTTATCCCATGAACACAAAATCCTAGCCTTGAATCTTGTTAAACAATAGGCCGGGTCCTATAAGGATACGAAGAGCATCGTAGTTGGCTAGTTAAGATTTTGACAGGCATATAACCATTTACGCGCACGAGCATTGGTCAGCAAATGACTGCTATCGGATACCAATCCTTTTGATCCCAAATGATTATTTAAAGCTTAGCTTCTACTACCAATCAGAGTTTAACCAGTCCGGGTTTGAACTCAGGACTCGGTGGCTAGGGGGTTTGGTTACATTGAGCTAGCAGGCTATTGTCACACTCTCGAAGATC
>Ga0307508_10001548_pt1 | contig 25736 bp, 32 predicted proteins | sample 9_EM_MG_FD_203089 | JGI IMG/M metagenome (GOLD analysis project Ga0307508, IMG submission 203089) | Populus trichocarpa ectomycorrhiza microbial communities from riparian zone in the Pacific Northwest, United States - 9_EM | ecosystem: Host-associated > Plants > Roots > Unclassified | place... | reverse complement strand
TTTCAGGGTGCAGGGTTGTCTGATTGTTGTGTTTTGCGTTTTGGAGTTTTCGAGTTTTTGGGTTTCAGGGTGCAGGGTTCTCAAATTTCAATAACGTGACCAATTGGACGCTATGGGCCTCCGTAGCTATGGGCCTCCGTAGACAGTCTTCCGTCTTTACCCCCTGACGAGTCCCTCGGGCCCGTTTTATCTAGTGAGAGTGTTCCTCCTTCGAAGTTGTATCAATCAATTAATTCACCATCTTCATCTCTATCGATCCCTATATTCCAACAGGTATAATTCATGCAATTTGTATGCAGCTTTTGTACCATAGGGCTTCACTGACATCGCGAGGTCGGGGGAATCGGCCGGATCGACCGAGGCAGCCCCGGTGGTGCCTGCCAACCACGAACATGATGAGGGCTCCCTTATGAGGGAGCTTGTGGGAGACAGAGAGGTGGAAATGGAGGATACCGGGAGTGAGCTCAGTGAGCTTGAGGGCAGCGCGGTGGGGATGGAAGAAGAGGAGGAAACCGGGCGACCGAACTTTGTTCGTGCCGCGACCGAAGCGGGCAGGAGGGTGGAGCAGAGCATTCAGGAGTTCTTTTGGCGCGGCAACGGGAACGGCCACAGCAACGACGATCTCTTCGACGCGTCCGGAAAAGTCGACCCTGAGGGGGGCCCTCGCGTGTGCTCTCTCGGTGGCAGCCGGCAGCCGGCAGCAGGCGGGAACGGCGCAGACGCTGAATTTCGCCGAGAATTTGGAGGAGGGGGGCCGGAATGGAGGGAACCAAGGGAGCGGAGGAAATGGATGTGACAGTGCATGATTGGGCGGAGGAGGTAGGAGAAGAGATGGAGGCCGTGGCGGGCCCGGATAGACCAGAACGGGAGAAGCAGCTAGCGCTGAAGCTCTTGGCGCTGGATGTCTTGGAGACCCAGGGAAACGAGAGAGCGCACTGGGGGATCCAGCAGTGGGTAGGGCTGGGAAAACTGATAGACAGGAGGGGGAAGGAGATACGGGAGGTAAGGACGGCCGTGGACGGAATGGCGCAGCAGCTCACTGCCCTGGCTGCCGCGCAGCCACTCGGTGATGCCAAGGAGAGTGTGGCTACCAGAAGGCCAGCCCCGGCCCCGACGTTGCGCCCAGCGGCGGTCCCGGCCCCAGCAGCGCGTGTGGAGCCGGAGCAGCGGGCCGTACCAAGGGCGGCGCACAAGCCCGCAGGCTCAGCACAACAACAGAGGCGACGGGCGGCCGTCGACAGGGCCAGGGCTGAGAAAGAGAAGGAGGGAAGGGAGAAAGGGAAGGCGGTTCCCGAACCGGAGACAATGGAGGGCCGCTGGAAGCGGCCTGGAGAAGACAAACTACCCAAAACAGTGTCTGACGGCGGTACTCAGTTACAAAGGTCCAGATAGATGATTTGGTTGTCTGCTAGTACCGCCCTCAAGATTGCTACCCCCAAAGAAATATTCGTCGAACTCTGACTACTACATAGTGGCTGTGACTACAATCAGTGGGACGACCGCGCTATCTCGACGACCTATCAACCGAACCTACAATTCGAACCGTCATCCGCTGTCCCCCCCCGCGAACGAAATCAATTCTGCAGCCCGTGTCTGGGGAATCCTTCGCCAGGGGTACGGCTCTGCCTTCACGATGTTCGGTCGTCGAATACATCCCCAGCCTGCAGGCAGTTCGCGAGGAATTGGTCGGAACCGAAGAAGCGATCTTGGATACCACCGTCGTTTGCCACTTTCTTGTAGAGCCATACCGCGATCGTTCAATATTATCGTCGGCGTTCTCGGCGGCAGACCTTCGGGGGGGCTACATGCATGCGTGATAATTCAGGAGTTACTGCGGCACCCGAAACCGGTGCTACCGCGCACTCTCGAGGATGCGATTGCTGTGCGCGCTTGGTAATTTGGGAGCTGCTGCGGCGCCCCCATACCGGAGTAGTCGTGCGCGGCAGGTGATGGAGTTGCTATGTACGCTCAATGCTGAGAATGGACAGATTTTCTTATGGATTGGCCTAGGAAACTGCCTGGTATTCAGGGGATGCTCCGAGTGGAGCACGTGGCTGGCGGTTAAACAGGTTTTCTTTCCTCTCCTTTCTTTCCTTTGGAGGATGTACTCTTTCTCCTATGTCCGTGGGTTTCCCATGAGGTTTTTTTTAACCCGGATATGAGTTTTAAAGAGGCATCCGAGGGTTCTGGGGTTCAATGTTTCCCCCCCTTCTGCTGCTGTTTGTTGCTCCACTGGTCGTTTCCCTTTTTCTCCTCTCCTGACTTCCTTTGCATCTTCCGTACGAGAGGAAGTGTCAGAATGATGCGCGTCCGGAGATGACGGCTGCACGAGTCCCCAAGCACCGGCTTGGGAGACGCCTTTCGTCCTTTTCCCCCTGACGAGCCCCAGAGGCCCGTTGTACATATATAGAGAGAATTTTCTGCCTTCGACTATTTATCATCAACCAATCACTACCTATCGACCCCTATATTCCAATGCGATGAGTAGGACACAGTGGGTTGTTGGTGCCCGAAGTGGAGTAGGTATATTGATGTGCGTTAGATATGTTAATGAATAGAAATGAATTGAGTCAATATGCCTGGAAGTAGTTGCGTGTTTGTGGATGTGACTGAAGTCTCTTCGCTGCAGTGTTCAGTGCCTTGGCAGTCGCGTCTGGACGCCACCACCGTGGCCGCCCCGCCGCCAACGTGTGGTACTGTGGCACGCATCGTCCGGACCCCATCTGGCTTGACACTTTGCGTCCGGAAGACAAATGCCCTGACACGCCTCGCCCGGACGCACAGGGCCCTGGCGAGCTGCGTCTGAACGGATACAGTGGGCGGGCGTATGAGTGATGGCGCTTCCCAGATCCCTCGCACACCTCAAGCAAGTGATCTCCGAGAAGAAGTGGGCGGGTGCTCGGCAGCGGGCTGCAAGGCGGACCTCCGAGGCGGAGTACGAGCAGGCAGAAGCCGGACGGTACGGTTGCGGGTAGTTCTAAGAGGCTCGCCTCTAGGTTCTACCAGGCGGAGACAGGCCATTGCCTCACTGGGCACTAACTACACTGGACGAAGGATCGTCCCACCAGTCTGTGCTAATGATGCCGGCACCAGACGCAAACTCTCTTCCATGGCATCTGCGGGAGATGTCTACGAGATGGGGCTCTTTTTTCCTTCATTTCTCTTTCCTTTGCGATCCCCTTGGTGCGCAATTATTCCTTGTTGGGACAGGCCGGGCGGAGGGCAAAGGGGAGCTTGCGACGAGCCGGCGCGCGCGGGCTGCGGACAGGAAACGGACTGTATATATGTACATATCTTCGCCATGACCTGCCTAGTTGCCTAGTTAGGTCGCATGTGAATAATGATTAAACAATAAAAAAGCCACCCAGCCGAAGAACGTGGTGTGGAGGTCGTTCGCTGCCGTGTAGCATGCTGGGTGTGGATGACGATAAGCGAGGTGATATCTATGGTAGATATTTAAGCTTATTCAGACTACGGTGAACGCGACTTAGCTCGCCTCATGACGACATCCATGGGTTTGCAAGTGGGACGGAAGATGCCGGCGCCAACCAGCACGTGGCCGATTCGCCATCGACTGCTCCGTCTATCGCTCCTCGCTGCGCCACTCACTTCTGCCGCACTGCGCACTCCCCCAACCCACCCGAAGTCCGCAGAGCCCGCGTGCGGCGCTCTTGCCTAAACGGACCTCATTCGGACGCCCAAACGGAACCAGCGGCATGCGTCCAGAGTCGCAAGGTGATACCGTTGCACCCTCGATTATCAGGACGCCAACCGCATCACCGCCTTTGGTATCTAATTATGGTAATGAACTCTGGGCTTTACCTGTACAGCGGTAAGGCGTAAACGCACGGAATTCGGTGAATGTGTCGCTTACCTTATCCCATCCAGCCAAGCGAACCGACAACCAAGCAGTGGAACAAGCCAAACGAGCTATCTGACGTGCCGAGCCGTGCCGCTGTTGCGTCGTGGGCGAGCCGCCGGGCCGCGCACGCATCGGAACGATCCACCGAGTGATACGAGCGAGCCGTCCGCCGCCGTGAAGCCGGGCAAGCGGTGGAACAATTCGCAGGGCGGACGAGCAGCCAAGCAATAGGCACGCGTCGAAACAACCCGGCTGTCCAAGGAGTGAGTTTTTCAACCTCAGGTTTAGAGGTGGTCGTGATGGGAAGAACGACGCGATGAGGTGGATGGCGGTGGGTAAGATTGCAGTGAGGGCGATGGCAAATATGACGCGCCCAGTACGATGGTGGTCTTCGTGACGTGTTTGGCACAACTCTCAGATTGTCGGAAACAGTTGGAATTAGCCAGTTCAATGTAGCGCGGACGATGGCGATGAGGGAGATGGGTGGTGGCGAGCATCGACGAGTGGGTCCTTCTTTTTTCCCACTGTATCTTATTGCAGCTCGTGCACCATAAGGGGTTCGACTCCAGTGATCCCCTCTCTGCTTGATCTATAGGAATCGCTCGGTCACCCCGGAGCTCGACGGGAACGGATCCGCAACTCATCTCGGGATGAGCGGCGGCATCCCTGTCTCCCCAGCCAGTCGTAGCGGACGAACACCGCTAGTTTCGTGACCAGCGTGCGGTGGATGCTCGGCTTGTCACCCTCGTACACGGCTATCAGCCATGGACCATATCTATGCTAATTGATGTTATGCAGTGCTTGTGTACCAAGTACACCACTACAAACCATATCAGTGCTGGAAGTGGAAGGCCGCATTTTACGTGGCTTCTACTAGGCGCTGTGCACAGAATACATCTACTTTGACTCAAAAGCTATATGGAAGTTCAATCATCTCACAATCAGTCCGAACATTTGCGGTTCAGCCATCACCGGCCATTATTTCTCAAGACAAACAGAAGCCCCCAGACCGATCCGTCGATATATCTAGCAAGCTAGCCATGGGGCCGGGAACTACGGCTCTCTTCGCAATCAGGCATAGAATTTTTCCTCAAATTTTCATCGCTGACCGCGAGAACGTATTGATCTCACTTGTCGAAATTGGGGGAGTTGTGGGTTGAGGTTCTTGACTGAGGTGTTGCTGACGGGGGGTTATAGTTTGCCTGCAAAACGTCTTTGCGACATCGACCAGAACGACAAAAACGAGTATGGGCGGAGTTTGCTTGAGATTCGCAGGTATTTCTGCCCAAATTCTGGCAAGCGCATATGCCTTGACCGGGTGCGATGCGCTCACTCTCATTTGGAATAACACCAGCACCGGTTCGTTGCTTGCGGCAAATGTGGTGATTGCAAGCGAGACTAGCAAGCAGAGAGTGCACCCCTGGCGCTTGAAATACACGCCGATGATATCCGGATTGATGCTCTGGGATCGGGGCTGTTTTCGAAGCAGGCTACCGAGTTCCGACACCTTGGAGAAAACGTGGCAAGGCTTCTTATTTCGGTGATGATGGTTGTCAATCCACCCAGCTTGGTTGCTTCGAAACGCCCACCACGTTGGAAGACTAGGTGCGCGCGGGCGTCGAAAATACAACCGGTGCACGTCATTCTCGGCATGACCGAGCAGGAAGTCATACATCCTCCGCGCACCCTTTAAGTTAGCAGGCTGAATGCGAGTGCGGTTAAACGAAGAAAAAAAAGCTAGGAAGATGAAGAAGATTCAAAAGCTAGCAAGGAGAAGCTCACTTCTGGGCATTGGCCTCGGCCATTCACGGGTCCGTCACAGTAACATCTGAATGCAGTGGGTCCGCGACCTCCTTCTCCTTGCTAGCTTTTGAATCTTCATGTTTCCTAGCTTATTTTCTTTCGTTTGATCATACTCGCATTCAACCTATGTAGACTATGTTTTTCTTTTGTTTAATCATTACTCGCATGCGACCTATCAATAAACGGCGAGATTATGTACGGTTTCCTGTCCGCTGTCCGCGCGGTGGTGGCACGTTGCAAGCTCCCCTTTGCCCTCCGCCCAGGCCTGTCCCAAGAAGATAGATGCGCACCAAGGAAATAACAAAAGAAATAAAAAGAAAAAGAGGCCCATCCTCTACTCCTCGTCTGCTGGTGCCATGGAAGTGGGCAGGAACAGCGGCAGCTCCTCCCCAACACCCAATTCCCCCGCGGCACCTAGCTCCTCCGCCTCCGCCTCCTTCTCTTCCCGCTCCCTGCGCTCCCACTTAGACACCTCGCTCCCTGCGTCTTCGTCAGCCCGGACCGGCCTTGCCATGTGACCATGTCCGTGGTGAGAGGAAGTCCCGTACCGTCTGCCTGCAACTACCTCACATCGTGTAGCGGCGGCGGCGGTGGTGGCAGTGGTGACGGTGGCAGGCCGTGACACGTTCTTCCTCTCCTGTACGAGCCGATTCAAAGTCCGAGGTATACGAGTCCCACTTCTGCATGAAATCGAGGCAACGTAGAAGAAGCTCCCGTCCCTTCAGCTTCCAGATCCACTCGGCAGTTCGCAGACGTCCTCGTTTGGCGTTGTTTAGGATCACCTTGTGGAAGGCACGAGCCCAACTCCTGAATAGCTCCTCCCGACCTCGGCACTTGGAAACTATCAATGCTATATGTAAAAGGATGTTCGGCGATAGATAGGTAGGAATTCCGTTGCTTAATCTTTCACCGAGACAGGAGGGCCGTGTTGGCGTTAGGGTGTTAGGGCTATCGCGGTGCGGGTATTTGCCCACGCACTAGTGCCGGCGGCGCACACATCGTGTCTCTTTTTTTTTCTGCTTTTGTGTAGCTAGCTGGTTCCTCAGTCCTTATACAATACATACGCCCTCGCCACTTTTCCTAGCAACAACAGACCGCTCTCTATATATACGTGCACATCCAAACCGTTACCTATCACCGGCTCGTCTAGATCCTTTGGTGGCAACTTGCCACCTCCGAACTAGATGCCGCCAGCGGCCTTCGCCACCTCTGGGCCTAGTTGTCGCAGGTGGCCATTTGCCACCTGCGCCACCTGATGCCTTCCGCGTGCGCATCTGCTCGCAGCGGTCTAGGCAGGCCTCGGCCGCGGGCCTCGTTGGGCGATCGATATATCTAACACTATACGGTTTTGATATTCCCGTAAGGTCTTGTCCGGACGTTGACAGGCACGATATTTCCATTTCCAAGGAATCCAAACCATCGTCCTGGTTGGTGTACTGAATCTTGAAAGGTTTGTGAATCATAATTCGGCCTGCCATGCGGTCCCGTTGTTGGCTGCTTATCCGGTACCGGACCCAGACATCTCGCCCAGGTTGGGTTCGTGGATGTGAGGAAGGGTTCGAGACGAGGTGGTGCATGTAGATGAATCGGAGTCGATTTCGGGCGGCGAGAATAGGTACAATAGGCGGAGGTGATTGATGGCGGAGGAACAGCAGCTCGCGTGCGCGTACGTGGTCAGCACTCAGTCTTTGATAGTGAACGTGGTGGTCAGGGAGATGAGCTGTTCCGTCGGGCTCGTGGTAACGGAGGAAAAAAATCCGATTTGCTTCAACAGACTCCCACCAAATCTCTTCGGGGTTGATGCGTCGGATTTCCCTATCCCGAGAAGAAGATGCCATGACTTGGCCTTCTCGTAGGAGATGCGATCAAAAGGGGTTCAAAACTCGGCAAACGAGCAAGGGAAGTGCTCTCTCTCGCTGGTGTTCCTCACGGTTTCGGTGATCTCTGCTGCTCCCTGAAGTATGAGAGGTTCCGAGGTTTACGGGTTTGGCGCAACAGCTGAAGCAGTCCGAAACGTGGGGTCCGAAGGACGATGAATTCTGTGTGGTATGTGTGTCTGTCGGCGTCGGTATAGGTACAGGGTAGAGTGCGGTGCAGTAGTGGGTTCCCATAGCGCCTGATGTTTGTTGTTCGTGTACTACATACTTCTTTCCATACACCCACATCTCCAACTGCACCGCCACTACCACAATCTCTTCCGTGACGTTCGCCACCTCAACATCTCCTACTACCGACCTACCATCTCGTGTTTCCCTCTCCGCCTACCGCATAGCGACATTATGGCTACTGATATACCGATGGAAGATACCACACCAGTTTCTGATTCGGAACGCCCAACACCACCCGCCAGAAAACCCAACTCCACCCGCCAGAAACCCAACTCCATCCGTTGTCGAATGGTTGACTGCATACGGGTCGTACAGCTGCGAAGAAATACAGACATCCATGGAGAACGACGAGGATCGGACGATATTTCGCAAGGCTCAGATCAACGGCGAGGATTTTCTGAGCGATGGCAACATTCGACACTACTGGTCGCTGGAGGTACCATTGCCAGTCGGACCTAGTGGTAGGCGTGCACGACTAGTGCAGAGGATCAAGGTCACGGGCAAGGAGGAACCACAAGGTAATGCTTTTCATTTGAGCTCTGTCTAACCGGCTAACACTTTCACAGTTGAGCCACCTTCGCCGCCGGCGAGAGTCACAATCTTCACCGACGCCCAAGCCGCCATCAGACGGATAGCCTCGGAGGAGCCCGGCCCCGGCCAGCAATACGCACTCCAGGCCAGGAAAGCACATCACTGCGCTGCGACGCGCTCGCCCAGGAACCACCATCGAGATTCGGTGGTGCCCTGCCCACAAAGGCATCGGCGGAAATGGAAAGGCTGATGAATGGGCGAAGACTGCGGCGGAAGTGCCAGACACCCACGGGGTGGAATGGCTAAACTACTTGGACCGGACGGAGGTTCGCCCCACGCCACTCCCGCGGTCCCTCGCAAACCTCAAGCGGGAGATTTCGGAGAAAAAGTGGGTGGAAGCTCGGCGATGGGCTGGAGGCCGGACCTCCAAGAAGAAATACAAAATGCCGAAAAGCCACAGGCCGGACGACGCGGTCGCTGGGAGTACCAAGAGGCTTGCTTCAAGGTACTATCAGCTGAAGGCAGGGCACGCCCGCACTGGACAGTACCTGCAATAGGCTAAGGCTCGCCCCACCGCCCAGTGCTGGTGGTGCCGGTGCCCCTCGCAGACGAGAGACCACCTCTTCAAGGTGTGCCCGGAATGGAAGATGTAACAGAAGATTCTGTGGGCGGAAGTGCAAAGGAGACCAAGAGGTGGAAGAGCAGGTGGACCGCCCGGGACCTGCTGGCCAATGAGCGATGTGGGCAGGCAGTGCTGGACTTCCTCTCGTCTACGGACGTGGGAAGGCTGGTGCCGCCGCTGGAAGAAGAAGGGGACGCAGGAAGTGAGGTGTCTGAGTGTGGAGCTCCGGGAGCGCCGGGACGGGAAGAGGAGCGGGAGGTGGAGGTGGACTTCATGGCATCGGCGGAGGAGGAGTAGGGGACGGGCGGGGGGTTTCCTTTTGTCTTTCCTATGTCGATTTCCCTGGGCACATCTACTCTTTCTTGGGACAGGCCAGGGCGGAGGGCAAGGGGGAACTTGCAACGAGACGCCACAGCGCGGACTGCGGACAGGAAAACAGGGCAAAATGTACGCCGCCACGATCTACATAGGCCGAACGCGAGTATGATTAAACAAAAACAAAAAAACACCACGGCATCGACTCCTGGAACCGATTGCCAATTTTACACGCGCCGGCATGCTAAACTAATCTACAAATTGATTTCTACGGAAAAGAGAAAAGAAGAGCATTTTCTTTTTAAATTTTAAATTTTTTTTGTGTTTTTATAAATTTTACATATATGGAAAACAAAACGAAGCAAAAAAAAAACAAAAAAAACCTCCTTACCTCGGCTGTCTCGCCGGCCGTTAAAAACCTGGCGTACCAGGGAAAAAGGTACCGGTTCGACACCTCCACAGCCATCAGAGTGGGGTATCTGGGTATATGGGTATATGCTCGAGTCTGTGGGGAAGGAGGGGTAAAAAAACAGAAACCAAAGACGGAAAGGAAAGGTTAACACTCACCACGGAGCTACGAAGCGCATGAATACACTGCTTCGAGCTCCACCTTTTTCTCCTCAAGCCGGGCCTCGGCTCTTCCCACGAGAATCCGCATGTACTCATCAGCCTCGCGCTCCAGCTGCAGTATCTTCCGACACTCCTCCTCCATTCGAAACTCTAAAGCCTCACGAATGTCCGAGAAGGGGCGTGTCTGCTGCGCCCTCAGCGTGACCGCCTCTTGGTAATAGCCCTCGAGGAGATTCTCGCTTTGGGTCCGCCGGTCGGTGATCAAGGAGTCGAGCTCGGTGCGGTGCTCGCGAACCACCCATTCCAAACTCGATTGCAACTCCAAATACTCCGACAAGAGCCAATTTCGGAGTTCGTCACGCGAGAACGACGGGGTGCTCGGTTCAGAGTTGGCGGCTTCTGGAAGCTCGTCAAGGTCGTCGGACACTGCCTGCTTGCATGCCATCACATCACACCATTGCAGGGCGGGCGCCTGCGGCTCCTGCAACGCCAGAGCCTGAGGCTCCTCGTTCGCACTCCGCCCGAACACCAGCACTTGCGGGTTGGGTTGGGGGGAGGACGCCGAGGTCGTAGGTACCTGCATGGTGTTAAATGATTGCAACGAGGCGGTTGCAGTAGGTGGAGTCAGAGCCGTAACCTGCGACGAAGCTGGCTTCGCGGGGGTCTTGGGCTCTCCCTCTGTCAACTGCGCATCATTGGCCGGCACGCGGGCTTTAGCATCTGCTTCCGCTTTGGCCTTGGCTTTAGCTTCCGCTTTGGCCTTGGCTTTAGCTTCCGCTTCGGCCTGAGACCTAGCTTCCGCTTCGGCCTTGGCTTTAGCAACTGCCTCGGCCTTGGCTTTAGCAACTGCTTCGGCCTTGGCTTTAGCATCCGCTTCGGCCTGAGCCTTAGCATCCGCTCCGGCCTGAGCCTGAGCATTAGCTATGGCCCATGCCTTCTCTGCTTCCGCATCTGCCCGTTTGCTTGCCTCAGCGTATGCCATATCGCGGGCTCTGGCATCCGCTTCGGCCTGAGCATCGGCTTTCGCCTTTGCCTGGGCCTCAGCTTCCACCTCTTCGCGTGTGCGAAAGGACGCCGCCACAGCGGCCGAACGTTCAGCCTCATCAGCTTTTGCCCGAGCCTCAGCTTCGGATTCCACGCGAGCCCGGAGCGAACCCCAAGCCCTTGCTTCCTCCTCTGCCTTCTCTCGCGCGCGAGCCTCCGCCATTTCCGTATCCTGAACTGGTACCGCATCATCGACTTTCGCTTGAACTTTGGCCTGGGCGTCGACGACGATCTTCACCGCCGCCTTAGCTTCGGCCCCCGCCTTGCGTTCCGCCTCAGCGAGCTTCTCCCTGGCCTGCGCTGCTGCGCTCACCTTGGGAGCAGGATTAGGCTTGGCCTGCCAGATCTTGATCTGTCTGAAAGCGGCCATCACCTTCTTGCCAGTCTCCTTAGGGAGATCGGAACGACCTTCAGTCAAATCCTTGAGCTGTTTGACCTCTCTTGCCTCATCGTCGACTGCTTCGCCGGCGTTCCACTTCTTGTCCGCAGATGCCAACGTTGCGGCAACTCGGCGCTGTAGAGTCTTGTCGTCCATATCCACTTCCATTATGGAAGGCTCGGCCAAAGGAGAGAAAGGTTGGGTCACGGGCCCAGACACGTCCTGTCCCTGCGGCCAGCTGGGGGCAGCTAGAGGGGCAGCGGCGGCGGGGGTAACCGCCGTAGTCGGAGGAGTCGGCGCAGGGGGGTTCGCATGCGGCCGACGCGAGGAGCGATAACGACGAGACGGGCGAGGAAACATCGTATCGAAGGAAGTAGGAGAGAGGAAGGGAGGTATGAAGAAAGCTGGAAGATTGGAAGGAAGTATGAGGGAATCGGAATGCTCGTGAGCAGTGTAGAGAGAAGAAAGGTAGGAAGTTGGGTGGGTCCTAGCCTTTTATCTCAAGAAATTCCTTGGCGCTAGGCGGCGCTAGCCCATCACCGCCCCTAACAAACCGTGAAGCCCTGAGCCCGGGTGGTCGAATTGGCCGGCGTAGGGCATGCGATCGCCGACCCCTACGGTACTAGCAGTCCGCTGCTGCTACTACGTCACATACGATCTGAAGTTACGTCAAACGTACATAGACCTGGGTACTTCTAAATTCACCCTGTGCGAGTGCACACAAGACGGACATACAGCCATCCGGCGAGCTCTTACGGTTTGGGGATGGAGCCAACCACGAAACAAGACGGCAAGTTCTGTGGATGCAGATTCCAATCGACCCGGCATCAACTCCACCATTTTGCTTTGTACTTCAGCCATCAGGAGTTCCCAACGGTAAGTGGGACAGCAGGCGATCAATACCGCGCCTTTGAGCGTGCTCCACAAGCGTCAGGGAGAAATATAGACCGAGAACGCATACTATGTTCCAACCTTGCAAGTGATACGCCGTGACTCGATCGATGTCGTCCGGCGCCAACATGCGCGACTGCCGCGGTAAGCGCGCCAAGATAAGTGTGCTTGTCTAGGTTTTTTTTTTTTTTATTCATACTCGCATGCGAACATATAGATCATGGCGGCGTACATTTGCCCGGTTTTCTGTCCGCGGTCCGCGTGAGGCGGCTCGTTGCAAGCTCCCCTAGTGCCCTCCGCCCAGGCCTGTCCCTGCAGAAATGAATGCACACCAAGGCAAGTGACAAAGGAAATGACAAATGAAAGCGCGACCTCCCCCTACTCTTTCCCCGCCGATGCCATGAAGGGTGGGGTGGGTAGGAACAGTGGTAGTTCTTTCCCAGTACCCAACACCTCCGCCTCACACCTCCGCTCATCTTCCCGCTCCTGGCATTCCCGGAGCTCCCATTCCGACGCCTCACTCCCCCGTCGGCTTCCTCTTCCGCGGCCGGCACTATCTCCCCAACGTCGGCCGACGTGAGGAAATCTAGTACCGCCTGGCTGCACCTCCTGTCGGCGAAGAGCTCCCAGATCCTCCACCGGCTCTTCCACCGTCCTGTCTCCTCCCTCACCTCCGCCTAGAGGATCTTCTGCTGTCCCTTCCACTTCGAACACACCTTGAGGAGGTGGTCTCTCGTCTGTGCTAGGCACTGACACCACCAACACTGCGGGTCGGGGCGATTTTTGGCTCAGTGCAGGTGTTGTCCGGTGCGGCAGTGTCCCGTCTTCAGCTGGTAGAACCGCGAGGCAAGCCTCTTGGTGCTCCCAGCCACCGTGCCGTCGGGCTTGTGGCTCTCTGGCATCTTGTATTTCTGCTTGGAGATCCGGCCTCCAGCCACTTCCGTGCTTCCGCCCACTTCTTATCCGTGATGCCTCGCTTGAGATTTGCGAGGGATCGTGGGAGAGAAGTAGAGCGAGTGGGCCAAGCCCGCGGTGGAGGATGACGCAGGGAGTGAGGCCTCAGAGTGGGGACTCCGGGAGCAGAGGGAGAGGGAGGAGGAGCGGAGTGTCGAGGCCGAGAAGCTGGGCGCGGTGGGCGAGGAGTATCCTGTGGTTCTCCCTATGTCTACCTCGCCACGATGTATGTACCTAGGTCGCATGCAAGTAATGAATAAACAAAAAAAAATCTAAAACCGCTATCTAGGATGAGAGAATTCCGCAAGTGCCTGGTGTGATGTCAGAAGCGAGCGCCAGCGACGGTATTGCGTCCGAGACCACCTCTCCATGGCCTCGGATTTGGCGCCGCCAGAAATCCATCCCATCCTCACCGGCGCCCGAAGACGGCCGAAATACCCTCTCTATCCACACCGGTGTCGCAAGACAACCGAGAAATCCTCTCTGTCCACGCCGGCATCCCAAGACGATCTCGAATCCATCCTATCCCCACCGGCGTCCGAAGACGACCGAGATATCCATCCTATCCGCACCGGTGTCCCAAGACGACCGAGAAATACACCGTATTATCTCACTTAAGACGCATGTGGAGTGGCTAAGCTCCTCAGGCCGGACGGGAGTGCGGGTGGCACCTCTCCCACGATCCCTCGCCAGTCTCAAGCGGGAAATCTCGGAGAAGAAGTGGGCGGAGGCACGTCAGTGGGCCGGAGGTCGGACCTCGAAGACGAAGTACCGCATGCCGAAGAGCCAGAAACCCGATGGCGCGGTGGCCGACAGCACCAAGAGGCTCGCCTCGACACCACCAGGGAATTCCCGTAGTTCCAGATCAACCTTCCGAACGTCGAGACGCTCTTTCTCCACCCCATTCCAGCGGGGCCACTTATTCAGGGAGTGGCCAGAGTAGAAGCTCCAGCAGAAGATCCTGTGGGCGGATGTGTTGAAGGAAAATGGAAGGGGGAAGAGCCGGTTCACGATCCATGACCTCCTTGCCGATGGGAGGTGCGGTACTAGACTTCCTTGCCACTGCGGGTGTGGAAAGACAGGTCCTGGCTGAGGAAGATGCGGGGACTGAGGTGTCGGAATGGGAGCTCCGGGAACGGTGGGAGCGGGAAGGGGAGAGGAGGGCGGAGGCGGAGGAGCTACAGCTGTTCCCGCCCACCCCTCCTTCACGGCATCCGCAGATGAGGATTAGGGGGCGGGATACGACCTAGGTAGATCACGGCGAGGGTAAGTCCGTGTCCTATCTGCTGCCCACGCCGTGGCGACACGTTGCAACTGTCCCAAGAAATGCTGCACACCAAGGAATTCGCGAGGAAAAGAGTCCGAAAAACAAAAGACATAGTATGCGAGTACATAATGATTAAATAAAAAAAAATCTATCTCCGCTAACTGCACCGCGCTATTCCCAATCAGACGCTCTCCCAACTCTTGTCGCCCTCACAACTCTGGCGCCTAACTCTCCGTCAACACCGCGCGCTCCACCTATGAGCGGCGAGAAGTACTTCCAACAGTCGCCATTCTCCCATTAGCTCGCCGCCATTCTCTCGTCGTCATTTCGCTCGCTCGGAATAGGTCTCGGTCCTAACCTCAGGACGGACTTTGTGAAGCCTGCACCCGAGTTCCGAAGCCAACTCACTGGCTGTTCTTCCATACGTCAGAATTTGTTGCAGTAGATTAGACCTTTACATACCTATTCACCGGCAGCTAGCTCGGTGCGCCAGTTGGCACCTTCTCTTGGTTTTCATTGAAGGGGTCATATTGAATTGGCTTTTTGAGTCGCAATCGTACAAGCTGCCCTTCGTCGAAAATTTCTCCCCCATGGTTGCTCTGCTCGCCGAGCTCTCGCCTCACCCCCGTTCGAGGGGCGGGCTTTCAGTCTTCTTCTATCCGGTGGCAATGCTGGCCAGCGACTCGCCGGCAACAGCGACATTCCCTCGGGAGAGCTCCATTCGTTATGAATTCATTGTACTCTCAGGAAGTTGTCATATTCGTTGAGATGTACGCTCTTAAATCGATTGTACTCGTTCGAGAATAAACGGCCATTCTTGCATATGTCAGAATTTGATTGTGAGGGGTCAGCGTTTACGTACCTTGTTACCGGCAGCTAATTTGCTGTGCATGTCGGAGGAAGGGAAAGAAACAAGCGAGCGCGCAATATATAGTGTTCGAGCACGCTAGCGCCTTGGCATAGGGGGCTCTTGCCCGGTGAAACTCGGAGAAACAAATAGAATCTTCCCGCTGCTTTGAGCCGTTCCCGGAATGTGCAATCGCTCGAACATGAGACCTTTGATGGCGGTCAGCTGTACGGAGGACGGCAGACTGGTCGCCGCCTCAGAAGACGGTCTCCCGTCATGACAAACCCTCTATTGGAATTCCCTGGTATGTATTTTTTGTTTTGTCGAAAGAAATCCCAGATTCCCTACTCCTCGGCACCCAGCTCCTCAGCCTCCTGCCTCCTCTACTCTTCCCTTCCGCTCCACTCCCGGAGTTCCCATTCTGACGCTTCATTCTGCACATCCTCCACAGCCCGGCCAGGGACCAACCTTTCTACGGCGGGCCGTAGAGTATATTATGAACCTACTTCTACCGATGCGGCTTCGGGGGCTAGAGTCTCACTGGCACTTCGCCAGCACCCGAGGGGCAGTCGCTCCGTTCAGATTCTGCTCTTCATCTGCTCGAGTTTGGGAAGTTGACCTTGACTAGGTGCTCTACCTAAGATCGATCTTACACCATCGTCAGCTATTTACACCTATCCTTCCGAGAAATTCCAAGGCCATACGTTGGCGTAAGCTGCTCCACTCCGATCAGTAGCAACCCGGCAAATGAGCAACAAGGGATACGACGTGCAGCAAGCAACTGTCGAAGGGGTGAGGAACGGGCGAGTGCTTCAACGAGCGAACGCCGGAGACGGGAGCAGCCGAACGCTGAACCAGCGAACGGCGAACAGGCAACAGAGGCGGCAGACGCTGGATAGAGGAAAAGGGAACGGACCGAACGCTGGAAGAGCAAACGCCGTGTGCAGAGGAGCGGACCGAAGGCTGGACGAACGGGCGCCGACAGAGAATATCCTGTCTATCCTACGAATTGGGATCCTTCTCCATTCCTGCTCCTTTTGTTCTCGGCGATCAATTCTCCCAGAACGAAAGGAACAGGGATGGAGAGGGATTTTGATTGGTAAGATAGACAGGATAACAAGATATGTATACAAGTTATACATACATATGCATGCATACTCACACTCATACCCGTGCTCGCGCAACTCACATGCGCACTCGTACTCACACACGAACTCTGATGCGTTCACACTTCTCTCATGCAACAGAACACAATAACCCTTCTCCAGGGACCCAGTACACTACTGGGGCATTCCCGTAGTTCCCCTAGGTGTGGCAAGCTCGGTACCACCTCGCACTGTTGAATATAAGTAGCTGGTTGTTGTTTTGACGGCTTTTGGATGGAATTCGGGCGTTCATTACTAGTTTTTGTCGGCTTGGGTGTTTCGGAGCCCGCACTTGAAAGACCTCCGCCCGGCCGCAGAGAAATACCGATGCCATGCTCTGACGGCATTTGAGGTGGATGCGGAATTACCAGTTCGGGCGGATGAGACGACAGCGAGGACAAAGGAACGGATGGAGCCAGTTGCGCGTTTAGCAATCGTATCATACCGACACGGCTATGGTGAGACCGAGATGAAGGAGATCTAGAGATCCAACTTGAGCTCTCGGTTCCGGCCCCAGCCTCCTTTCTTCCCCCTCTTTCCACTCCTGGGTTATCACTCAGACGCCTCGCCCTGGATGCCTTCTTCAGCCACATCCGGGCCCACGTCCGAAGTCCAGGATTGCCTGGCTGCACCACCTGTCTCACGGATCTTGTAGAGATCTTTGTCCCTCCCTGCCACTTTCCACACATCTCCTCACAGGATCTCTACTGGCGCTTCCATTGCCGGCAATCATAGATGCGAGATGCTCCCGCGTTTGGTCATGTACCGACACCACCAGCAATTGCGATGATGATGCCATTGATCGCATGCGACCTTGTCAGATCATGGCGGTATTGTGTACAGTCCGTTCCAGACCACCGTCCGCCCCGCCCTCGGTCAGTCTGCTGGCAGCCTGTGGCTCCCCCTGCCCCCGCTTGGCCTTTCCCAGGGCAGAAAGGATAATAGAAGAAAGGCGACAAAATGAAGGAACTCAAACGAAGCCCCGCTGCCTTCTTCTGTGCTCGTATCCGGAAGGTGCATTCCTCCACCGAACAGACGACCTTCTCGTGCAGACCACTCAGCCATTGCCGCTTTGTACTCAATGAATGCTGCGGACCGATCACCAAGCCGATTGCTGCATCGCTTGGTTCACCTCCGATTGCGCTCATTAGTGGTGGTAGGGGTGGCTGGTTGCGGCGCAGGGCGGATGCATGGACGACAGGGGGGATCTTGCTGTGGGGAGGCTTCACCATGTGCGTGGTGCGCGTAGCGGGGTATTTTGAAGTGTGCTCACGCGTGCACGGAATATTATTCGCCTAAAATGCGAGGTATTGGGTTAAATATTTTACAAAAAAAGGAGGGTATTAGGTTGAAGTCACGAAATAAGGAGGTACCGTGTTAAATAGGTAGCCGGAGAGAAAAAAAGATGAAGGGAGTTGCTAACTAGTTGTCGTATCGTCAAGGGAGTAGTAAGGCCACTCTACATCCAAAGCCCCATGGATCTCGTGAAGAACCCCTATCCACATACGAAGGAGCATAATCCGGCAAGGGCACCCGTACTCCGGTACTCAGACCCATCGCCTGCCATCGTCTCCGGACGTCCGGCTCTGGCAGTATACGAGCGCCCGCATAGCCGGAGGGAGCAAATTGTGTTTCTATACATAATCCTTCCGCCACTTCTTTATCCTCTACATACCATATTCTCATCGCTATCCTCAGAATGGTCGTCCCCGGCGCTTCACACCAATCATGCCACCAGTCTTGCACACCTTGAACTCCCCCCCCCCCCCGGCGGGCAGGAACCATCAACAAAAGGGAGAAAGCCAAAAGAAAACAAAAGACAGCAAAGACCCCCGCGAAGCAAGCCGGAAACATAACCTGTCTAAGCCGGCACCCTGTTCAGCTCGCAAGTTATGACAGATACTGGTATTCCCCATCATCGAACGCGCGATCGCCGGAGCGTGGTTGGTAAAGGGAGCCCACGGCTTCGTCGTCTAGATCCGTCAGATCTGGATCCTCGCTGCGCCGGTAGAGTCGTAAGGCTTTCCCCCGTGTCTCCAGGGTCCTTGGCATTCTGACCACCAACCGTGTTTCAATTCTTACCGCACCCGGTGCCTGCGTACCCACCGGTCTCGCGTAGTCGAGGGCCGGGGTCATGGCGTAGAAGGTGCCATTCTCGTCTTCGGCCAAGAAGGAATCCCCAAAGTAGCTCCAGTAGAGCTCCTTCAACTTGATGGCAAAGTATCGGTCTATTTGGCCAGCGTGGAATCTTTCGGAGTCTTCGACAAGGCCCAAATCTGGGTCTTTAAACGGATCGGGTGTATGCCATTCTACGTTCTCCTGCGCGCCTGGCACGTCTCTATCGACGGCGTCAGCTGGGTTGGTAGAAGTTGCAGCCAGATTGGTGAGGGCACGCAGATCCCAAGATCCAAGACCGTGATCTTGTGCCGCACCTCCAGTACGGACAGTAAAAGCAGGCAATTCGGGCAAGGACTCTCTCATGTTCGGAAATTCTGCCTCTAGCCCAAAGGCGCTGCTGCCGTCAATGTCATTGCCTTTGCGTATCCGGCTCCCTTTAGAAAGATGAACGGTTGCGTTTCGGCACAATCACCGATTCTCTGATGACATACTGTGTTCCACACGCCACACCGGTCAGAAACACTCGACGGGATCGCTGGTTCTCCAGGAGGCCCCAGATTGCTTGCGCCGTAGCCCCTCCGCCCAGACGTCGCCCCAACGAGTGCAGGATTGCTTGTCGTTGTGCTACCTACGACAAGCGGAACTCTGGTACGAGTATTCTTGGCCTCGACGCCGTCACGCAGAAAACCCTCCGATCCCAGTGCCCCGTGTGAGGATCTCCGAGACCACTTGAAACGGTGGCCTTGGCGGGACAATGGCCAGGGTCGAGTTTCGAGCCAGTTGGCGAGCATCTTCAGGAGTTGGTCTGCCAAATAGACGACCGCCGTTTCGGAGAAACTGGGGGCCGGAAGTGCGCAGCTCAGGATTGCTGTAATTGCGCATGTGGTCGTATAGCGGTTGACGGTTCCGTTCTTGTGCGTCACCGTAATCGGGCTCAGAACCCACTGGCAAAGGAGAAGCTGGAACCTGGTTAGACGACGGGATCTGAAACCGGTTAGTTGAACATATTAATGCTGATTGAATTCATGACTAACGGTGTCAAATTGCAGGTCAGAGAGGCATGAGGCTAGCCACCCCCGATCGTAAGATTAGCAAGTGCAACGAGTTCCATATCTAGGCGGTGTTGTAGCCTTGCGCCTTCTGGAGGAATGGAGTCCAACGAGCGGCGTCGTAGTCTCCTAAATCTGGCAAACTCATCCTAGATAAGCCTCGTATCAGCAAATCATTCCATATTCTTCGGCTTTCACAAAAATCCTCAAATGGGGGCAAACCTCAACCTCATCGGCAACTGAAGAGTCGGAGATATAAAGAGTATCCGACGACATCCAGGAAGCACGAGGCAAGATACCGAGAACTCCGATAGGCGTATGTTTGTCCACGGATTGTCGGTAAAAGTCGGCGGTCCTTCAAGAAGTAGCAGAAAAGATATGACTCCACAGCCCCCGGAGCATGACGGGACGAACGAGCAAGTGGTTGGTTGAAAGAGAGAGCGGAATACGTGGTTAGGCGTTGGAGGAGGAGAGAAGATTGACAGCGATTGAGTTTGTGGCCTTCGCCGGTGAGGCCCGTGCGTACGCTTGATGGGTGTGTGTAGGGGGAGTGAAGGGTATTGAAGGCCTATTCCAGGCCAGACATCTCCATCGAGATTTTTTTTTTGTTTATTCATTACTCGCGTGCGACCTATGAGATCATGGCGAGGTTATTTACGGTCTGTTTCCTGTCCGCTGTCCGCGCAGTGGCGGCTCGTTGCAAGCACCCGTTTGCCCTCCGCCCAGGCCTGTCCCAAGAAGATGTGGTTCGCACCAAGGAGATTACAAAAGAAAGAAGAGCGAGCGTTAAGGACAAAGGAAAGAACGAAGGAAAGAACACCAAGTACCGCCCCGCGTCTAAGCCATTCCTGCGGACGCCATGAAGTCGGGCGTGGGAAGGAACAGTGATGGTCCCTCCCCGTCCGGCTCTTCGGCGCCTGCTCCCTGCTCCTCCGTCCACTCCCGCACCTCCAGCTCAGACGCCGCGCTGACGGCGTCGTCCTCCTCCGCCGGCGCCCGCCTGCCCACATCCGTGGTCGCGAGGCAGTCCGACACCGCCTGGCTGCACCTCCCATCGGCCAGGAGGTCCCGCACCTTCCACCGATCCTTCCACCTCCCAGTCTCCTTCTTCACCTCCGCCCACAGGATCTTCTGCTGCGGCTTCCACTCGGGGCACTCCTTGAAAAGCTGGTCCCGGGTCTGCGTTCGGTACCGGCACCACCAGCATTGCGGGGTGGGTCGGTTCTTCGTCCAGTTGAGGTACTGCCCAGTCAGGCAGTGCCCCGTCTTGAGCTGGTAGAACCGCGAGGCAAGCCTCTTGGTGCTCCCAGCTACCGTGCCATCGGGCCGCTGGTTCTTGGGCAGCCGGTATTTCTTCTTGGAGGTCCGGCCCCCAGCCCACTGGTGCGCCTCCGCCCACTTTTCTCCGAGATCTCCCGTTTGAGCTTGGCGAGGGACCGTGGGAGTGGCATCGCCCGCACTTCCGTTCGGTCAGAGTAGTCCAGCCATACTACTCCGCGGGTGTCCGGCGCCTCTGCCGCGATCTTCGCCCACTCGTCGGCCTTCTCGTTGCCTGTAATTCCCTTATTCGCCGGGCACCATCGAATTTCAATGACGATGCCTGTCCTAGCCCTGCGGAGAGTGGGAATGTGCTTCCGCGCCTGAAGGGCGTATTGTTGCCCAGGGCCAGGTTCGTCCGATGACATCCGTCTGATGGCCGCCTGCGCATCCGTGAAGATTGTGACCCGTTCTGGGGTTCTGTGTCTTCTCGCAGCCGATTCTAATGCGCGCGCGAGGGCGGCGCACTCTGCGTCGTAGGCCTCCTGGTTGTATCCCATGTGAGTTTTGATACCCGCCCAGGATTACCCCTTCTTCCACACCACTGCGTAGCCGGCAGCCCCATCCTCCATTCGTGACCCATCCATGAACATGGTGAGTCCTGGCCGGGCTTTTTCCGCTTCCGCCTTTACCCCCTCTTCCTCGTCCTGCCGCAGTACCGCGTCGAGAGTTTCAGGTTCCTCCAAGAGCACCGTTCTCTCCGTGCTGCCGGCGTAGGCCAGGGCATTTGTGAGTCGCCGGCCGATCTCTGTCGGCGCGCCCGCCACCTTCTGAGCCTAGTCTCCCTGTGGCAAGCTTAGCAGCCATAGACCGAACCGCCGCTGCCTGTTCTCCAGCTGCGCTGTTGCTGCCTGAGGCCAGACTCCATCGAGAGGGCTCCCAGATTTGTTGTCCGGAAGCAACCCGTTGTCACCCTCGCCTGCTGGTTGACCAGCCGCTGCAGGTCCTCCGCCCGACCCATGGTGCCTGTGACGTGGTCACCTTTCCACCACAGTTCTGCTCCGAACATGGCGACTGACTGGATGTAGGCCGTCATGACTTTTCTGCAGTTGGCCGGAGAGAGTCTCATCTGCCCTGTGAGTCGGCGGAGCCTGGCCATCGCCTGCTTGCCCTCCTTCGTCCGGATGTCGTGGTGCTCCTGAGCGTGAGCTGGGAGTCCAGCCAAACGCCCAGCCACCGCGTCGCCTCCTTGTTAAACGGGACGGTGTTTGCCCCCACCGTTACCGTTGCTGTGGGTGCTGTCATTTCCCGGTGGAACAGTGCTGCCTCTGTCTTGTCGTGGTCAAAGGCAACCCCGTTTCCTTCCACCCACTCGACTGCTACCTTTGCTGCCGCAGAGAGTTTGGCCGCCACCTTGTCATCGTCCTTGCCGCTCGCCCACCACCCAATATCGTCCACGAATGATAGGCCGTGGATGCCTGGCACTGCTGCTTCCACTTCGTCAAAGATTCCCGACAGGTAGGTGACGAAGAGGATCGGTGCTGCCGGCGACCCCTACGGGATTGCCTGTGTCTACTGGGCTCGCCTCGGCCGTCTGCCGTCCAGAACGAGTTTCACCTGGCGGTCTGACATGAAGCTACCGGTCCATCGAATGAGGTCTGGCTCAATCCCTAGTACCTGCATGCACTTGCCTAAGTGCGTTTTGTTGGCATTGTTGAATGCCGACTTGACGTCCATGAACAGTACTCCTGCCATCTGCTTCCGGCCCCATGCCAGCTGCGTGCGGTTCATGAGCACCGCCACTGTGTCTATGCAAGACCGGCGTTTCCAGCAGCCGAATTGTCCGTCATGCAGGCCCCGTACGCGCTCCAAGTGGTCAGCGATCGGGTGGGCTGCGGTGCGTTCGACCAGCTTGCTGACGACGTCCAGCAGCGAGATCACCCTGTAGGCCCGGACTTTTGTGTAGTCTGGCTTCCCCGGCTTGGGTATCACCACGCCCTTCGCCGTCTTCCAGAGGTTTGGATGGTGACCAAGCCGAATGCACGCCCTCACCAGCTGGGTTACCCGCTGCTTGTCCCGGTGCCAGAAGACCTTGACGATCCCCGTGGATATCCTGTCGCCACCTGGAGCCGAAGTGTTTGACGCCTTCGCCAGGAGAGATCCCACTAGTTGGGCATCTACCTGCTCAAACGCACGTCCACCTGGGCTGGACTCGTAGACGTCCGGCGGCGCCGGTGGGAAGTGCGCTTCCAGGATCGCCGGCTCGCGGTCGAAATGCCCCTCTGCTACTGATCCGTCTTCTCGTACGAGCGCCTGACCAGCTTTGTCGATACGCGGACGAGTGTAGCCTGCCGCTGTCCAGACGTCCTTGCCGCTGCTCTCCTGGAGGAATCGGTTCCAGCAGTCCCGCTTCGCCTTCCGGATTGCCCGCCGGAGCTGTCGTCTGGCCTCTTGCATACGGCTCATACACTTTGTCCTCCTGTCCCGCCGGGCTCTCCCCAAGTCTTTTCTCAGGTCCTTGAGCTCGGGTGTCCACCAGCGCTTCGACCTGCTGCACCACCTCTTTGCCCTGGCGTGCCGCACATCTCCATCGAGATCAGGTGTTGTCCGGCCCATAAAGGGGTTCCAGGTAATGAGAAGGCCGAGTGTGCGAAAGATTGACAATGGGCTGAAGGACGGGCCTCGATGTTTTACCAACTGAACACAGGGCATTGCCTTACAGGTCAGCACCTACACTAGCTAGACGAAGAATTGCTCAGTGTTAGTGGTGTTGGTGCCAGACGCAGACTCGGGATCACCTCTTCAAGGTGTGCCCTGAGTGGAATGCCCAGCAGAGGATCCTATGGGCAGAGGTGCGGGAGGAGGCGGTTCAAGATCCGGGACCTCCTTACCGACGAGAGGTACAGCCAGGTGGTACTAGACTTCCTCTCCACCACGGATATGGGAAGGCTGGTCCCGGCTGAGGAAGCCACAGGGAGCGAGGTGTATGAGCGGGTGCGTAGGAAGCATAGGGAGCGGGAAGGGGAGAGGAGAGCGAAGGCGGAGGAGCTGCATTGAAGAACGGCTGGCTGAACACTGCGAAAACGAGTGATATCGTGGGCATGCTGGATAGGTAAGATGTTTCATCTGATGGTGATACAGTTATGAGTGGTGTTGCTGGCGAGTCTCGGGCGTAGTGTCATCTTTGTGGGTTTCATTTGGAGCTGCCGTCTGTGGGATAATAAAGTTGCGAGCCGCGTGAAGCAATTTGTTTTCGTGTAATCGGCATGCAAGTTTCACGCGAGCGAACTTTGTAGCATTGATGACCGCTCTATCATCTCTAATCTCCAGTTATTCATCACAGCGCCCCCGCCGATCTCTTCTCGGCTATCATCTCTCGGTATTCCTGGATGATATCCCTCCTCTGCCCGGCGAGCTCCTCTCTCCTGGCCAAACTTCCCGAACTCTTCGGCACACCGTCGACATCTACGGCGGCAGCGGCCTTGCCGCCCAAATACAGCAGAGCTTTTGGTTTCTTCAGAGCGGGCGGGGCAGCCGCGACCTCTCCAAACCTGATCTGCTCCCTCTTCTTATCCAGATCCGCCCAGGGGTCGGGACTATCACCTCGCCTCTTTCCCCTCTTCCTCTTGGCCGCCTCAAACCCTTCCCTCGCCTGTCGCAACATATCCTTATGCTCGTCGTCGTCGCCGCTATTGATCTCCTCCCCTTCCTCCGGCTCGACATCTCCATCCTCCTCCTGTTGCTCTTTCACGGGCTCCTTCGCCTTCTTCTTCCGCTTCTCCCTAGCACTTCCGTTGCCGCGCGGGAAGACAACCGGTATTTCCTGATCGACACGGCGGCCGAATTCACGCAGTGACTCGCCGGGCTGGATCTTAAGTTCCGCGCGCGCCTGCTTCTCCCCTTCCTGCTCCGCGGTTCGTTTCCGCTTCTTGCCCCCCCCGCCGTCGTCGAGCCCGCTCTTCTTCGGCCCGCCAGACATCATCCGTAAGAACGCCTTCGGCGTGTCATCTCCCGCCTCCCACTGCTTTCCCGCTCGCTTCCCCTTGCGCTTGCGCTTTTTGCTCGAAGATAGGTTCGACGACTTGGCGAGCTTCGTGGGAGGGAGATCGAAGCTACGCGCATGGTGTGTTAGAGACGGTGCTTGAGCGGGGAGGGGCGGAGTTACTCTAGCTCCAGGTTCTTGTTTCGCGATTTTTTGTTGACCATTGCGTCGATTGAAATTGGAGGAAGGCAAAAAAGTGGTCGAACGACGGTACTGTTAGGTACTGGGTGCGTGCGACGCGCGAGTCTCGAGATCACGAAGTGCTGAATTTTTTATTTTTTTTCGCGTGCAACGGTGTGTGCTAGCTAGCCGTATCAGGTTAGCGTAGCTACCTGGCGGACAGGAATAGTATGTACTTATAGTATGTAGTCTACATACATACCTCATACCAAGCTCACACCACACCACCTCGGGCTGGAGGACGGGGCTGCCGGATACGCGGTGGCATGGAGAGACGGCCCATCCTGGAAGGGCATCAAGACCCACCTGGGCTTCAACCAGGAGGCCTTCGACGCAGAATGCGCCGCCCTAGCGCGAGCGCTGGAGTCGGCAGCGAGGCAAAACACGGTCCCGGAGCGAATCACCATCTTCACCGACGCACAGGCGGCGATCCGAAGGATGGCAATGGACGAGCCGGGCCCGGGGCAGAAGTACGCCCTGGAAGCGAGGAGGCACATTGCGGCGCTCCGAAGGGCGGCACCAGGCATCATCATCGAGGTCAGATGGTGCCCAGCACACGAAGGGGTGGAAGGAAACGAAAAGGCGGATGAGTGGGCCAAGCTCGCAGCGGAGGAGCCAGACGCCTGCGGGGTAGAAGGGCTGGAGTGGTTCACCTACTCGGACCGACCGGAGGAGCGCTCCATGCCGCTCCCCAGATCCCTCGCCAACATCAAGCGGGAGATCGCCGAGAAGAAGTGGGCGGAGGCACGGGA
>Ga0307508_10001547_pt1 | contig 25744 bp, 23 predicted proteins | sample 9_EM_MG_FD_203089 | JGI IMG/M metagenome (GOLD analysis project Ga0307508, IMG submission 203089) | Populus trichocarpa ectomycorrhiza microbial communities from riparian zone in the Pacific Northwest, United States - 9_EM | ecosystem: Host-associated > Plants > Roots > Unclassified | place... | reverse complement strand
GCCTGCGCCGTTGAAGTCGAACAATCCGTTCTTCCATGCAATAGCCTTGTCGGTATCTGCGGCAACCACTTTGCCGTTTAAGCAGGCTTCACCCGGTTTCAGCACCTGCGCTCCTATTTGTACGGCTCCCTCCAGCAATGTTGTTTTCCTCACCGGCTCATCGGCATAACAATTCACATTGAAGGCAGTACCTAAAACGGTAACCTGTTCTTTGGGCGTTACAACGATAAAAGGTTTGGTCTTATCCCTGGCTACTTCAAAATAGGCTTCACCAGTAACAGTTACTTTACGGTCTTTGTCGCTGAATGCTACCGGGTAAGTAATGGAGGAGAGCGCATTCAGCCACACATTGGTGCCATCGGGCAGTGTCAGCTGGTATTGGCCGCCCTTGGGCGTGGAGAGTGTATTCAGCCGTATGAATTGATCGGCTGCCCCATTGAGCTGGTAAGTTATTTTTCCCGCAGCGCTTTTAATTACGTTGGCATTTCCCTGCAGCGCCAGCTGGCCGGCCGCAGCACTGTCCAGCAGAATGGTATTTCCATCAGACAGCGTCAGCAGGGCTTTGTTTCCGCCCGGCTTAATGTCGGCTGAAGTTTTCGCGGATGCAATCCCCTCCGTCTTACTGTTACCGGAAGATAACCATAGATAAGCCGCACCTGCTACGATGATGAAGACCGCTGCATAGCGCAACCAGCCGGGAATAACCAACCCACGCCGCTTGCCAGCACCGGGTTCTGCGGAAGGTGAGCCTGTTACGCCGGAAGATACCCGCTGATGATTTTCGTAAATTTCACTGAAAATGTTGTCACGAATCCCCAGCTTCAGGCTTTCTCTTTCGTCTTCCGCCATTTCTTCCGTACGGGAAGGCAGCACTTCATGGAAATTATAATACGCCTTAAAGAAATCATATTCCTCCCGGGTGGCGGTTCCCTGTGTTATTTTTTCCAGTATCTGAAGCAGTTGTTCCTTTTCCATCAAAACAAGGGATTTATATCTTCCCCTCTAATGATGAGACATGAAATCAACAAACTCCCACGCTTCTTAAAAAATTAAGGAAAATAATTAAGGCAGGTATTGTGTTACAACCATCAGTGTGAGTAAGGCCCTGAACCTGATTTTAGCTTTTGCCAGCTGGTTTTGAACTGTTTTTCTGCTGATATTCAATCTTTCGGCAATCAGATCAGTGGAGAGATCGTCGATGTAATGGAGCCGAAAGATGGTCTGTTGGCCTTCGGGTAAACTGTTGATAAGCTTCTCGTAGCTTACCAAAAACTCGTTATACAGTAATTTATGGTCGGGCTCCTGGTTATTCCTGCTATAAGTGACTAGCAGATCTTTTATGGATTGGAGGCGTTTTTGGCGCTGCATGCACCGGTAAACATTGTTCCTTACAGCTACCGTTAACCAGGCAGGGAAATTATTGATATCGAAGGAAGTCCGTTTATTCCATAGCTGAACAAATATATCCTGTACAATATCTTTGGCCAAAGCCGTATCGTTCAGCCTTTTATAGGCGCTGTCATAGGCCAGGCGCCAGTATTTATCATACAAGGCGCTAAATGCTCCTTCATCATTTTCCTTCAACCGGCGGAGCAGCAGGCAATCATCCGCATTTTCATTGGCAGTTACCATAATATGAAAACTATTTGAGTTAATAGGTCCCTTATTACTTCAATATACCCTGAATGACACTCCAGGTTATAACTCGTTAGATATTCAAAACTACAATTTATTTTCAAATGATAATAAGCCGGTATCGGGGATACCCATTCAGGGATTCAAACGCCTCATGATGTGTGTATCCATATAATTTGCTTACTTTATAACAGATTTGGTATCGAACTAATAGAAAAAAACAATAACAGTCGTCTATGGAATATCCTGCCATCAGTCATTTCGTTGCTGCATTGATCGACGAAGCAGCCGCTTTGATTCCCGAATACATGCGTAGGAAGGAGGATAGTATCAAAGCAAAGAACGGCATTGCCATCTGCATCGTTGATGCGCAGGGGCGTGTATACGGTAAAATGTTTGGCGAAGATAAAATTATGGCCAGGGAGCGCTATCGTGTGGCATGGATGAAGGCCAGCCAGGTCTGGATAACAGGACTGCATACCGGCGAGTTTGAAAGGCTTGCATTTAACGGGGAAATTGATGAAGCGCAGTTTGGCATTAAAAGACCCGATTATATAGGCTGGGAAGGCGGTCAGCCCGTTCATTTGCCCGATGGCACGGTACTGGCCGTTGGCTTCAGCGGATTTACGAGCGCCAGCGACCTGGAGATCGTAAAAAGGGCGCTCGAAGCGAATAAAAAATCCTGGTAAGAAGCCCAGGGATGAAGAAAAAATTGCCACAAAGTTGTGGCAATTTTTTTATCGCATCAAAAATGCTACAATTTAACAACGGCTAATTAATCGCCTTTCTTAACCGGCCATACATAAAATCACTGGCGGCACTTGCCTTAAACAGGCCGCCTAAAATCGGCGAAGACGGCGTGGAGCTGGTGACCCAGTCCGCTTTAAACGGACCGCTTTGCAGCCAGGTTAAAAAGCTCCCGACCTGGGCAATCCTTGTTGTCCAGTTCGTGTTGGAAACAGAGGGCGTATAGTTTGATAATGTAATGGTGCCATTGGCGTAGGTATATGTAAAGGACGCATCCGCCAGGAAATGCGTGGAGCCGCTCCAGTACCAAATGCGAACCAACGCGGTATTACTATTGGACAACCTGAATTCAAGGGTATCGATATAACGCGATGTAGCCACGAACCTGCTGATCAGCCCATTAAACTCAGTATTAAAATCAGAAATTACGCCGGTCGGCAAAGTTGCAGAAGCCACACTCGGATAGGCGACGCCATAGCAATAGATGGAATTGTATGTTTTGGTAGACCCAAACAAGTCCGCGAAATCTGCCAGCGGTATCGGGTTTTGGAGAATTGGGTATTCTTTGCCATTTCCATCGATTGCCACCAGCGTGTTGGCCGCTTTCATTCTTAAGGCAATTATTCTCATACCAAGTATATCAATCGCATCGGTGAAGTAAACACCGTCAATAGAATAGCCATAGCCTCTTGTATCGGAAACAATAGAGTTATCCGTCTTTTTTGCCTGCGCCGTCACCGTTTTTCCTGCAACAGAAAAGGTAAAGCCCACTTTAATATCAGTGCCGCCCGAGGTCACCAGGAAATAGTTGTTATTATGGGTGGAAAAGTACGTGTTGAAATTATTGATCGACGTAAGGTAGTCTCCGTTACCATATTGCGTGGCTTCACCGGCAGAAGCTTTGATGAGATAAAGGTAGTTTTTGTATTTATTACCTCTCAGGATAATCGTATCGGCAGCAGAACGGATATACTCAAACTCGATATCGCTTTGCAGCCCGTTGGGTGTACTGCCCCCGTTCACGCTTCCCTGCGGATCCTGCATAATTGAGATATAATTATACGTGTCAAACGAAAGCTGGGTATTCATTACATACAATATCCTGTAAGTGGATGTTTTTGCCGTAACCGCAGCGGTGTTATTCCAGTCAGCATACATCTTTACCTCGCCATCCTGGTTAAACGTCATGTAAAAACCATAACCGCTTCCTGCAGCAGACGTACGCAGGAAACCTTTCCAGCCGTTTGTACCTTCCAGCAGCTTGCTTTGAAGCTCGGCGTTGCGTTCCTTCATGCGTTCTTCAGGCAGCTTGTCAAACACCAGATCAACATCATGCTTTACACAACCGGCGAGGGTTATGACCAAAAGAAGATATATTAATTTTGTCATTTTAAACTATTTATAAGTTACGGGGCCATAGAAATAATTAGTGGACGTTCCACTCACATAAAAGCCGGCAAAGGTCTTGTATAAAGGATTGGCCGATGTAATGGTCGCCGGCAGGTAATCTGCCACAAACTGCCTGTTGATCAGATAAGGCAGTATGTATTGCTCAAACGCCGGTTGCACCGCGGTATTTGCACCATTGCTATAATTGGTCCCCACCCCTTCCGGTATCGCTTTGGAAAAAGTAACGAGGCCTGTAACCGGGTTGAGCGCAAAATTGAAGTCATAATCGGCAACCAGGTTGGTCAACGCGGTATTTCTATAGTAAGCCCTGAACGTCACCTTTGCAGCAGTTGAAAAAACGAATTGAATACTGTCCAGCGTCCTGCTTCCCAAAGAAAACAACAGTGTTTTATAATTATTGTACACCGTCGTAAAGGAAGCAGAAGATCCGTATGTGGTGTAATGGCCCGCAGCCGGGTTGACGGTAATGGTATTCACCAGATTTGAAGCCATCCTATACGGGAATCCGGTGGTTATATCGGCGGGATCAACTACGCCATAATTGGTTTTTAAGGTGCTTTGCACTTCCGCCTGGAGCTTATAAAGGTCGATAGAAAAATAGTTAAGCAGGTACTGGTAGATAATTGACTCCTTTTCCTTCAGCCTCGCCTTGCCGGTCGCGTTTGCCTGGGCAACGAAATTGTTGTACCACACCGGACCCTGTACGACAATATGCGACACCATTTCGGCAAAATCTTCCGTATAAGCTGAGCTTGCATAAGGAGAAATAAATCCCAGAAGGCGTACGGTGCTATCGGATTTTCCGGCCCAGGTGGGATCATAGTCCCCTTTAGACACCAGCTCAAATGCCGGTGGGATGGGGATAGTCTGGTTCATGCAGTGTGTAAATTCATGATGCACGGTCCTTATCCTTCTTCTTACATTCTCCCCGTCTGAAGCGGAAAAATTATTCAAATCATACAGGTTTACCCTCCTTGCATTGGTAGCCGACCCGAGCACATAGGTATTGTCGGTATTATAAGAGCCCGAACCATACAGCACCCATTGCTTGGGGAAGTTAACTTTGACAAAAGTCTCCCCGGCAATCTTAGCATAGGGATTGATAAAACAGTTAAGCATCGCCTGCATGGAGGGTTGAACTTTAGCCAGTTCAATAGGCGCCAGGTTTCTCTGGTAATCCGTTTCATATAATGAAAACCGGTATTGAACATTGATATTCCAGGGAATGTTGAAATTTGTATTTAACCATTTATCCAAAGCCGAAGTCGTAGGAGGAATATCCACCGGGTAGTCGGCCATTGTTATGTCCAGGTTTTCATCGCTTTTACTACAGGAGAGCGCAACGATTGAAAACAGGGTATATAATAGAAATAATCTTTTCATGCCTTTAATATTTAGGGGTTATCTGGGATTGGGTTCAAGATTGGACAATGCCTGGGCAGCGGGGGGAATCTGGAACATCCTCCTGTTGTCGTCGGGCCCCAGCTCTTTGTATGTCACATCGCCATTGGCATCCAGGTAGTCATGGCTGACAGGGATGCGGTTCCTTAAAATATCAAACCAGCGCAGACCTTCCGTCATAAAAGCACGCCTTTTAAAATCGAGTACGGTGAGTATAATTGCCTGCTGATCATCTGTAACGTTAAAATAGGCTTTCGATTTAGCTGCGGTAACGCCATAAGAGGCCTGCGTATAGCCCGAAATCCGGGTGCTGGCCATGAGGTTGCAGTCGGCGATGGCTTTATCCGGCTGCGCCAGCCGTGCGTACGCTTCGGCCCGGTTCATCAGGGCTTCATCCGAGGTCAGCAATGGCAGCATGATGTAAGGATACCCCGTACCGGCATTAACATTCGTATAATAGAAAAACTCGTAAAACTTATACAGCAAATAATTGCCTGTGCCGCTGATATACGCCCTGTTATAGAAGGCGGTGCCGGCCGGCGAGGACTTGGTATAATAACCGGCATATATAGTTGGTCCCAGGCCAAACCGGCTCCTTCCATAGCTGCTGGAACGCTGGTAAACAGAATAGGTCTCGTGCAGCAAAAGATTGAATTTTTTATCGCCTTTATTATACCACTGCTGGTACTCGTCGGCTGATAAGGGCGGAGTTTCAGCCACCACATTACGGATATTGCCGGTAAAATCGCCGCCGGGAAATACCTGGTTGGCATGGTCTATCACTTTTTGCCATTCGCCTTTGAACAAATAAAACCTGGAGGCAAACGCATGCGCGGCCGCAGGCGTAAAATGGTATGCCGGAACATCCCATGTACCCCCCGTCAGCAAGGGAAGGCCGTCTTCAATATCCTTTTCAATTTGCTTATATACGGAGGCAACCGTACCACGCGTATATTTCTTTATCGCCACCGTTTCCGGTTCCAGCACGTAAGGAATGCCCGGCGAATCGTTGGGTCCGCCCGGGACATAAGCCTTTGCAAAAAAGGTTACCAGCATGAAATGTCCGTAAGCGCGGGCCAATAACGCTTCCCCCTTATAAGGGTTGGCAGCAGCGCCCAGCTTATATTGCTCAATGGATTCCAGCGCCTGATTGGCAGCAGCAATACCTTCATATACACCGTTCCAGTATTGAATAGGGGTATTATTGCCATTATCCGACACCACTTCCCAGTTGTACATTTCAGGATAAGGCGTGCTGGTATGCGTGTTAGCCACATTCGGCCCTTTATCGCAAGCATTGTCTGAGTACATTTCGGCCATCGCCAGGTAACCATAATGGGGGTAGGCGGTTCCCAGCAGCTGCGCCACCTTTTCGACTGTATTTATTTCCGTCCTGTTGTCGGGCTCTTTCTCCAGGAAACTCTTCTTACAGGAGCCAAGCGATATAACCGACACCGTTAATATTAATAACCTTATATCTTTCATAATTTGATGATTGAGGAACTAATCTGAATATTTTTACTACAACCCCACTTTAAGTGAGAAGGTATATTGCCTCGGTATCGGCATTGCAACACCGCCGTTATTAAAGAATTCCGGGTCCTGCCCCAGCAAACTTTTATCGGAGTATAACAACGCGATATTATTTCCTACAAGAGAAACCTGCATGGCAGTAAGCCCCAATCGGTTAACCAGGTTTTGCGGCAACTGGTAAGACAAGGATACCGTCTTTAGCCGGACGAAATCACCTTTGGCAATCCTTTGATCGGAATAATTATACGCATTGTACGCGTAAATGGGACTCACAACGCTCCCGGTAGATAGTCGTGTGAAACTGCTTGACTTATACTGATCGAGGATGGAAGGAACATTTGTCCGGGTTTCATCACCGGGCATGATCCACCTGTTCTTCATTATCTTACTCATGGAGTAAAGATCATCATAGCTTGCCGAGAAGATAGGCTGTAGTCTTATATAGTTTCCGGTTGAGAATGTAACCAATGCAGATAAGGAGAAGTTCCTGTAATCAACCCGGTTGAAAAAGCCGCCGGTAAAAACAGGGTCAGTGGGACCTTCATACTTTAAATAATCTACATCATTGCTTTGGAAATAAATGTAGTTGTCTTTTACGCCTGCTTCATTGATATAGGTAGGTGAGCCGTTGTCATGGTTTAAGCCATTAAACTTAATGGAGAATAAGCCTCTCTGCGCATAGCCCTCCAATGCACCTCCTTCGGCTTTAACGAGATCCCATATCCTGGGCGCCACTTCCAATCTTGTTATCCGGTTTTTATTTATTGCGAAGTTGAGCTGGGTACGCCACCTGAAACCGTTGGGGCTGGCGGATTTGAGAGGCGATCCGCTTATGGTAAACTCAAAACCGTGGGCTTCCATCAAACCATTATTAGCTGTTTTAGAGTCCTCTCCACCGATTCCTGCCGTCTGAATGGTGCTGATCAAATCAAAAATATGCCGTTTGTACCAGTCGACAGTGACATTGACATTATTGTTAAAAAATCCCAGGTCGGCTCCTATATTCAATTCCTTTGTTTTTTCCCATGTCAAATCAGTATTGGCAAGGGAGGATATAAACGTCAATGGTTCCGTTTCTCTTTCATAAGGCCTGTATGACATCCGGTTATAATATACTGCTGCGGTATTATTGGCATTGCCAATGTTGCCAACCAATCCATAGGTAGCCCTGAGCCTTGCTGAAGAGAATATCTTTCCGCCTCTGAAGAATTTCTCATTATCTATGTCCCAGGCCCCGGATACGTTCCAGGTGGGCAACCATCTTGCCTGCCTTGACTTACCCATTTTGTTAGAGCCATCCATGCGGGAAGTAAAGTTGAAGCTATACCTGTTGTCATAGTTATAGGCAGCCCTGAACATATAGGCAAGAAAGCGGTCCCAGTTCTTGCCCATGCCAAAATAAGGAGCGCCGCCTTCTGTCGATTTTTTGAAATACCGGTAATTCGTGTTAACGAGGCCGCCATTTTCATAATTGTACCCTACGCCGTCAAAATTATAGCTCTGCCTTTCGGTAGCACGCGCTTCGATGGAGCCGAAGAGATTAACCTTATGAACGTTGAATGTTTTATCGTATTCGAGGTTATTGCGGAAATAGTAATTGCTTATTTTATTTTCGTAGATATTAAAGAAGCCGCCATCCGGCAATACCACTACGGGCAGGTTATTATTATCAGGATCATTGTAGAGCCAGGTATTGTCCTGGATTACACTGGTATTGGTATACGCCCTGAATGCAGACGCCATATTCGAGTTTGACTGGATGTAATGCTGCCGGGTTGTTTGTGCAAAACGATAGGCGCCATCGACTGAATACTGCAGTTCGGGCAATATTTTATATTTTATCCCGCCCTGTATTTTAATATCGAGCATTTGCAGCTTTAAATAATTATTCTGCAGCTCGTTCAGGATATTAAAAGGGGCCCAGTTCATGACAAAATACTCCGGGTCGCCATTTTGGTCATACGGTGTAATAAGCCGGCTGGTGTTTAAGGAGTAAGAATATGGGTTGATATCAAACGATCTCGAGTAAGCCCCATATACCGGGTCAGACTGGCGGGTTAATGTTCCGGGAGCTTTTTGATCTCTTACAGAGGCATTCGCCAGCATCTCGACGGTCAGCTTTTTACTAATTTTGATGGTGGTTCTTGCATTCCCGGTGTACCTGCTTACTTCATCGCCTGAGGTTTGCCCGTTATCATGCATAAAACTGCTGGAAAAATAGTTTTGAAACTTATCCGTTCCCGATGTTACGCTGATAGCATGTTCCTGGAGAAGGGAGTTTTTAAAAAGTACATTAAACCAGTCCGTATTTGCCCTGGCATATCTTTGTAAAAAGGTATTTCGGCCGGCAAGATTCTGGTCATTGCTTAAGGCCCAGGTGCCTGCGGCAGCGTCATAATCATACATCTGGTTATATAGCTTGTAGAAAATACCACCATTCTGAGGTGTAGCCACACTGGCCGGCCTTAAATAACCCTTGTTTTCCATTTCGATCATGACAGACATCTGGTCGGCAGAAGTCATGATATCAAACTGGCTGTAATTGGGTTTAAGATAAGTGGTAAAATTGCCGCTGTAGCTGATATTGGCTTTCCCCTGCGTATTCCGGCCTTTTTTCGTGGTAACAACGATAACCCCGCTCATAGCCCTGGCGCCGTATAATGCGGTAGCGGCCGCATCCTTTAAAATAGTGAATGATTCAATGTCATCGGGGCTCAGGCCGGCAACAGAAGAACCGATCAGTGTGTTGGCATCACCGGTCGAAAGCGCCTCGTTTGAAATGTTCACAATATCCTCCAGGATGATCCCATCCACTACCCACAGCGGCTTATTATCGCCTGAAAGCGAAGTGGCGCCCCTGATCCGGATTTTAGGCGCAGCGCCAAAAGTTCCTGAAACGTTTTGAACCGACACGCCTGCCACCTGCCCTTCAAGCATCCTGGACACATCGGGTATGCCGTTGCGCTGGGCGTCCTTTGCATTCAGTTTTGTGGTAGCGCCGGTGAAAAGCTTCCTGTCGAGGTTCTGATAGCCGGTTACAACGACATCGGCCAGCTTATTTTCCGCTTGCTGAAGCTCGACTGTAATTGTTTCATTGGCCGAACCCACTTTTATCTCCTTCGTTTCAAATCCTACTGCACTGAATACGAGGGTTGCATTTTCACTTATTGACTTGAACTCAAACGCGCCATCCTTGTCAGTGCTGACGCCGATACGCGTTCCTTTAACAATCACCGAAACCTGTGGTATCGGATGTCCGTCACTGTTTTTAACGACACCTTTTACGCCGATGTTATCTTGTGCGGCGGTAACCGGCGGAGCTTCGCTGGCATTCTGAACCGGCACACGCCTTATTACCACGCTGCTATCAACGATGGTATAGGCCAGCGACGTGCCGGATAATATCGTCCTTAACGCCTGTTCAAGCGGCACGTCTGTTAAGGAAATATTCACCTTCCCGGCCTTTTGCAACACAGTTGTGTTATAGACAAATTGAAATCCGGTTTGACGACGCATTTCTGAAAATGCCTTTTCGACGGGGGCATTCTTAAGCCTGATGGTAACATTTTGCGACCATCCCGATGCCGATAGCTGGAGAGACGCAACAGTTGTGAGTAATAGTACGAGTTTCATAATCCGTTTTGGTTGGGATGGGATACGTCGTAGCAATAGATAGACGCCCCCATAAGCAGTAAATTTCATACCTTAGAGTTGGGTTTTAACTTTTGAAAATGTTCAAGTCAACTGTTTGATCCCGCAAGCAAGCCGGTAATGCGTCACCATTACTGGCTTTTTTTTCGAAGAATACTTTTTTATTTGTAAATAACGTTTAGCCGCCTGGCGCCATATTAGTCGCTGTTTTGGTTAAGAATGAACAATGATTGTATTTCCTTCCATAGTAAAACGCACCGTTCCTGTCATCTCAAGCAGCTGTAACAATTTGCTTAATTTGTCTTTACGCGCCACCGTACAGGTGAACTTAAGCTTATTCACCTCTCCCAGGAACTGCACATCGACATTATACCATCTTGATACCTGTCGCATGATTTGCCTGATATCGGCCCCGTTAAAATAGGTACGCCCGTTTTTCCATGCCGTTTCTTCGTCTACGTCTGCCTGCTCCACCTGTATATCTGACTCATGGTTATTGATAATAGCATGCTGACCGGGAACCAGTATCCTGGAGGACTGGCCGGGCGAGATTACCTGCACCGAACCTTTTACCAGCGTAGTCACGATGCCAGCCTCATCGCCGTACCCCATAATATTGAACTGTGTTCCCAGCACCTGCACCTTTTTTTCCCTGATCTTTACTTCGAATGGATGCTCTTTGTCCCCGGCTACTTCAAAATACGCCTCACCGTCCAGCTCCACATCTCTTACAGAACCGGTAAATGACGTGGGAAAGCGCAGCATCGATGCGGCATTCAGCCATACCCTTGTGCCGTCTGAAAGCGTAACGGTAAACTCACCTCCCCGTGGCGTTGTAATGCGGTTATATGCTATGATAGAAGTCCCGGTCTTTTGTTGCAGATAGGCTAATTTGCCGCCGGCCATGACCACCTGCGAGCGGCCCTGGGGGCCAATTACTTTATCGCCACTATTGCCCAGGTCTACTGTAGAATTATCCTCCAGCATCAGCGTGGCTGTATTGCGGCCGGGCAGCTTTTCAGGCCGTTGCTGGCTGATGCCGGCAACGCTGTTCTGCAGGCGCTGGTGCCTGGCAATGAAGAAGGTGCCGGTGAGCGCACATAAAAGAAATACAGCCGCTGCGCCAAGCCATTTCCGGCGCCTGGTAAAGAACCCGGCTTTAATAATTGCAGCAGGGTTATCGGCAGCCATGATGTTTGCAAAGGAGGCATCATGTGCTGCATCATTATCTGTTTCCACCTGTACGTCCTGTTCCGCCATCATCCCGGCGATTTGTTCTTCAAATTGCGCCCTTTGCGGACCCATCAACAGCCCGTTCAGCTCTTCCGTTTCTGCTGCATTCAGCCGGCCTTTATTATGCTGTCCTAATAAATATTCGATTCTTAAACGATCCATCGGAGTTTTTTAAATAGTAGCACGATCGCCACCTTCCTTATAAAAGACGGTGTTCGGAAAGAAACGTCACGGCTTTTTTGCCACTTTTTTTAAAAAAAATAAAAAGTAAACGCCGGTAAGGCTATTGTGAAGTAGTGAAAACCCGCGGCAATCATGTGTTCCCGGATTTCACGAAGCGTGGCAGACAGCTGATTTTTGACCGTGCCTACAGGCATACCGAGATGAGCCGCTATTTCAGCAGGCTTCATTTGCTGTTCCCGGTTTAACGAAAGCAGCTTTTTTTTATGCGGGGGAAGCTTTCCGATCGCTGTCTGCAGCTGAACGATAAGCTCCTGTAATTGCGTCCGTTCGGCCGAACTAACATGCCCTTTGTCATATAATGCATTGCCAAAGCCGGCTTTCCGCTGCTGGTATTTTATTTCCTTTTTCAGATGGTCACTGTATACCCTTGATGCGATGCGGTATATCCAGCCGGAAAGATTATCGATTTCAGGAAGCTGCTCACGGTAAATCCACACACGAATGAACGTCTCCTGGATGATGTCTTCAACATCGTCTTCGGAAGTGGTATTACGTCTCAAAAAAGCACGCAGCAGCCTGGCATGGTGCCGGTAAAATTCATAAAAGGCATTCCGATCCCCTTCAGCAATTAAGTGAATGTCAATCTCTTTATAGTCGTTGGTGGATGAATGCACGCAGGGGCCTTTCTGTCGTGCAATATAGAAGAAAATAAATATTGGTAGCCTCCTTTGTTAATACCTGCTATACTCCTCTGAAAAACAAGGCTGTAATGGTAAAAATGTGCGGAGATAAAAAAAGAGGATTTCAAAAATGAAATCCCTCTGGGAGGTCCGAACCGGACTTCAATTTTATTAATCTTTAAATACTATCTATTAAGAGCACGTATAAAACAACATATAAACTTATATATAAGACGAAGTGAGGTAACGTAAAAAAGGGTTACTTTAAGTAACCCTTTCGGTTTTTGGAGAGGTCCCGAGCGGATTTGAACCGCTGTAGGAGCTTTTGCAGAGCTCTGCCTAGCCACTCGGCCACAGGACCTTATTAATTAACCCTATTTCTTAACCCCGTCTCTTTCGAAACGGCCGGGCCGTTTTGGGAGGTGCGAAAATAGAAATTTTTGATGAAACTTCTACAAAAAACCTGGAACTTACGCGCTCAAACCAAACCAATCCGCATGCAACGCATCGCCGAGTCGGAATTGATTATCAACGAACGGGGCGCCGTTTACCATTTAGACACACGCCCGGAAGAGCTCGCCCATACCATTATTTCCGTAGGCGACCCCGACCGGGTGCGGGAAGTGAGCAAGCATTTTGACCGCTTCGAGCATAAAAACCAGCACCGGGAATTTGTTACCCATACCGGTTATATCGGCAATAAGCGCCTGTCGGTCATTTCCACCGGCATTGGTACCGATAATATCGATATCGTCATGAACGAGGCAGACGCCCTGGTAAACATCGACTTTACCAGCCGCACGATAAAGCCGGAGCTGACCCGTCTCGATATCATCCGCATCGGCACTTCCGGCTCGCTGCAAAAAGACATCCCGGTAGACAGCTTCGTGGCCTCTACCCATGGGCTGGGCATCGACAACCTGATGAATTTTTACCGGTTTCACCACAACGACGAAGAAAAGCACCTGCTGCATTCCTTTATCACCCAAACCCAGCTCCATGGCCACCTGTCGCAGCCTTATATCAGCGGCGCCGGGGCTTCGCTGCTCAAACATTTCGTTACCCATTTTCACCAGGGTATTACGGTTACCTGTCCCGGTTTTTACGGCCCCCAGGGCCGCATCCTCCGCCTGGGACTAAGCCATCCCGATTTAATAGACCGCCTCACGGGGTTCAGCTCCGGTCACCACCGCATTACTAATTTTGAAATGGAAACGGCCGGCATTTACGGCCTGGGCAAGCTGTTGGAGCACCACTGCCTGAGCCTCAACGCCATAGTGGCCAACCGGGTAGCCAAAGAATTCTCCAAAGACGGCGGCGCCGCCGTAGAAAGACTCATCAGAACGACCCTGGAAATAGTAGCGGGTTTGTGATTAGGTAGTTTGTACCTAATTTTGGCGAAGAAATATGAAACTGCATTTTTACAAGTACCAGGGCACGGGCAATGATTTCGTTATCCTTGACAACCGGGCGGGCCTGTATACAGGTCTCAGCACCCCACAGATAAATTTTCTCTGTAACAGGCATTTTGGCATCGGGGCCGACGGGCTGATGCTGCTGAATAACATACAGGGCTACGATTTTGAAATGAAGTATTACAATGCCGACGGCCGCGAAAGCAGCATGTGCGGCAATGGCGGCCGCTGCCTGGTAAAGTTTGCCTACCATATGGGCATCCACCGCGACAACTACCGTTTTATCGCCTTCGATGGCCCGCATGAAGCGGAAATAGACCCCGACGGCACGGTAAGCCTCAAAATGCAGGACGTAAACAACATCAAAGAATACCACGGCGATTTTATTCTCAATACCGGCTCACCGCATTATGTAAAAATAGTGGGCGATGTGGGCGACTACGATGTGTACCAAAAAGGACACGATATCCGCTACAGCAACAATTTTGCGAAAGAAGGCATCAATGTCAATTTCGTGGAGCAGAAAAACGAGCATGAGATCATCGTGCGCACCTACGAGCGGGGTGTGGAGGATGAAACCTGGAGCTGCGGCACAGGCGTAACCGCCGCCGCGCTGGTATGCTACCACAACGAAGTAGGCTACAACGACGTAACCGTGCATACCAAAGGCGGCAAGCTGGTGGTGGAATACGATCGTGTAGGCGAAGATAACTTCAACAACATCTTTCTATGCGGGCCTGCGCAAAAAGTCTATGAAGGCAATTTGGAGCTGTAAGCTATAAGCAGCAAGCTGTAAGCCATAAGCGGCAAGCTGCAAGGATCAGGAACTTCAGGCCAGTCGCGGTTTTCAGACTTGCAGCATGAAGCTTGCAGCTTGTAGCTTAAAAACAGCTACCTTTGCGCCGCCTTGATACAATATTTTAAAAATATTGACCACAACGTTGTTTCCATCGACAAGCCCGAGGATGGAACATGGGTAAATGTATTGCCGCCGCTCAAGCAGGAAGAGTTTTCCGAATTATCGGAAAACCTCGAAATTCCCCTTGATTTCCTGGCCGACTCCCTTGATATCGACGAACGCAGCCGCTTCGAGGAAGAAGATAATGTAAAGCTGATCGTTATTAAAACGCCTACGGAGAACAACTCGTTCAACGAAAGCGATGCCTACTATATCACCATTCCCATCTGCATCATTCTTACGCACAACCAGATTGTAACGGTTAACTCGTTTGAGAACGGCGCCATCAAAAAATTCCTGAATACCTTTCAGAACCGTCATCCCGACAACCGGAAAATGATGGTATTGAAGATTTTTGAGAAGATCACCCAGACCTATATGGAGTCGCTTAAGGAAATCAACCAGCGGCGCAATATAATGGAGCAGAAACTCTATGCCAGCAACCGCAACGAAGAGCTGCTGGAGCTGATGAAAATACAGAAGAGCCTGGTGTATTTTGTAACGGCGCTGCGCAGCAATGAAATACTCCTGCTCAAAATAGCCCGCACCAATTTCCTGGGGCTGAACGAAGAAGAAAAGGAATTCCTGGAAGATTTAATCGTAGATATATCGCAGGGTCTTGAAATGGCCAATATTTATACCAATATCCTGGTCAGTACACTGGATGCTTTTGCCAGCGTTATCAACAACAACATGAACAATGTGCTGAAACGGCTCACCTCCATCACCATCATTCTCTCACTGCCGGCGCTGGTAACGGGCATTTATGGCATGAACGTACCCATCCCCTACTCCACTTCGCCGCATGCATTTTATATCCCGCTGATTTTATCGGTCGCCATTTCGATTTTGATCAGCTGGTACTTTATGAAGAAAAAATGGTTTTAACTTTCCGGCTATGCATAATTTCAGTTTACGGGTCTACGGCATCTTAATCAACGAACAGAAACAGGTGCTGGTAAGCGACGAGTATATACGCGGCGGCTTTTATACCAAGTTTCCCGGCGGCGGCCTGGAATTTGGTGAGGGCACGCGCGACTGCCTGGCGCGGGAATTCATGGAGGAAATGAACCTGCGGGTATCCGTGGGCGACCATATCTACACCACCGATTATTTCCAGATGAGCGCATTCCGTCCCGATCAGCAAATCATATCCATCTACTATTTTGCGCAGGCGCTGGAGCCGATTACCGTTCCCCTGCGCGATAAGCCTTTTGATTTCGATGCCGCACAGCTGGCCATCTATGAAGAGAAAAAAGAAATTGAAACCTTCCGCTTTATTAACCGGGAAGCATTTTCCGGCGAAAGCGTAACGCTACCGATAGATAAGATTGTGGCGGACATGATTAAGAAGGTATAATTTTCTTTTGCGGGTTGTGGGTGCCTGCGGCACCCTTTTTTTTAACACGGAGGTACACAGAGGCGCCTGCGGCGCTTCACAGAGGTACACAGCGCTTTTGCTTCGTTTTCTTTTTGCTTTTGATACGCTTTCCTTTTAAGGGGCACAGAGAGTTTGCTGCGCAAACTTTGTCGCTGTTCTTCGTTCTTAGTGCTTAATTCTTAGCTTTTTTATCATTTCATCACTCATAGGATCAGCGGCGGGGCCATAGCCGTTCACAAGAACACCTTTCTGGCCATGCCTGCTTTCGATGGCGTAGACCACGGCTTCGTCGGCCGGGTCGGTATTGCCTTCAAAACGATATACTTCGGTTATTTCAAACTCGTCCGGCTGCAGCGCCAGCGGGGTCTTATTACAAACGAGCTTATCCTCTTCCAGGTTAAAATCAAGGGTATAACCGCGTTTCTTTAAATCGTTGACCGCTTCGCTCATAGTATCGTATGCATGCATAAAAGCTTGTATTAGTAGCCTGAAATTAAGCTATTCAAAGGATTTTGTCCGTGCGGGCAGCAGGAGGGTAATGGGCAGGCAGTGCGTGGGTATTACGTACACTCTCCGCAGACCAGCCGTATTAACAGCGCATTTTCCTAAAACAACTTATACTTATTTGTAATATATCTATACGATCAGATGGGTCTGCTTAATCACCCCCATTACAAAGGTGCTTTGCATGTGGCCGATGTTTTCCAGCTGGCCGAGCTTGTTGACATGAAAGTCGTAATAGGCGTCCATGTTTTCCGCCACTACCTTGAGCATAAAGTCGAATTCGCCTGAAATGTTATAACATTCAATCACTTCGCTCAGCTCATTGATGGTGCGGATGAATTTGGCGCCCGACTTTTTGTTGTGCTCTTTGAGCGATACATAGCAGATAACCATAAGTCCCTTTTTCACCCGGGCATGATTGACCAGGGTAGCGTATTGCAGGATTACGCCATTGTCTTCCATGCGTTTAATGCGTTCATGTACGGGGGTAGTGCTGAGGTGTACCTGGGCGGCTATTTCACGCACGGTTATCTTGGCGTTTTCCTGCAGCAGGCGCAGGATAAGCCGGTCTTTTTCGTCGAGCGCTACGCCACTGTCAGCGTATTTTTCTGTTTTTTCTGCTTTTTCCATGCCAGACTGGGTATTTGTTCTATTAATACAGGCTTTCGCCTTATTTTGTTCTAAAGTTAATAATTTTCTACAATATTTTGTTCTTCCATTCTACCTTTGGCCATCCAATTACTCCTACGCCTTTTTAATCTACATTCGCTTACTATAAAATAGAAATCATGTCAACTAAACAGAAGTCCATCGACTTATCACTGCCTTACAAGGTAAAAGATATGAGCCTCGCTGAGTGGGGTCGTAAAGAAATCCGCCTGGCTGAAGCAGAAATGCCCGGCCTGATGTCGCTGCGTACGGAGTATGGCGCAAGCCAGCCCCTGAAAGGCGCCCGCATAGCAGGTTGCCTGCACATGACCATCCAGACGGCCGTGCTGATTGAAACGCTGGTAGCCCTGGGTGCGGAAGTACGCTGGAGCTCCTGCAATATATTCTCTACACAGGACCAGGCCGCTGCTGCTATCGCCGCTGCCGGTATCGGTGTATTTGCCTGGAAAGCGCAAACACAGGAAGAAGCTGATTGGTGTATCGAGCAAACGCTGTTCTTCGGCAGCACCGACCGCCCCCTGAACATGATCCTGGACGACGGTGGTGACCTTACCAACATGGTGTTTGACGTATACCCCGAGCTGATCCAGCATATCAAGGGCCTGAGCGAAGAAACCACTACCGGCGTACACCGCCTGTACGAGCGCATGGAAAAAGGCACCCTGCCCATTCCTGCCATCAATGTGAACGACTCTGTTACCAAGTCCAAATTCGACAACAAATACGGTTGTAAAGAAAGCCTGGTGGATTCTATCCGCCGCGCTACCGATGTGATGATGGCCGGCAAAGTAGCCGTTGTGGGAAGCTATGGCGACGTAGGTAAAGGTTCTGCCGCTTCGCTGCAAGGCGCAGGCTGCCGCGTTATCGTAACTGAAGTAGACCCCATCTGCGCCCTCCAGGCTGCTATGGACGGTTTTGAAGTAAAGAAAATGGTGGATGCCGTGAAGGAAGCCGATATCGTTGTAACCGCCAGCGGTTGCCGCGACCTGATCACTGAAAAGCATTTCCGCCTGATGAAGGACAAAACGATCGTATGTAATATCGGTCACTTCGATATCGAGATCGATATGGCATGGATCAACAAAAACTACGGTCATACAAAAGACACCATCAAACCACAGGTGGACGTGTACAATGTAGACGGTAAAGACATCATCATCCTGGCCGAAGGCCGCCTGGTAAACCTGGGTTGCGCTACTGGTCACCCCTCGTTTGTAATGAGCAACTCATTTACCAACCAGACGCTGGCCCAGCTTGAGCTGTGGACCAACAACAAAAAATACGAAAATAAAGTATACGTGCTGCCCAAGCATCTCGACGAAAAGGTAGCCCGCCTGCACCTTGCCAAAATAGGCGTGGTACTGGACGAGCTGACCGACGAGCAGTCCGCTTACCTGGGTATCCCCAAAAGCGGGCCTTTCAAAGCAGAACATTACAGGTATTAAGAGAAACCGGCCATGCTTATATAGAGCCTCCCGCTTTACGGGAGGTTTTTTTGTGCCCGATACCCCCGCCAACGACCATCTGCCCGCCGCCGGCTAACTTAAGGGAATGTGAAAGAAAGCCCGATTTTTTGCCCGGAACGGTAAAAATTATTAGATTACTATTTGATATTTACCGATGCATTAAATAATAACGGATGAAAACGATGATTGCAAGGGCATCCCTCGGCGTGCTTATAGCCATAGCGGGTATATTGCCGGCCCGCGCGCAGGGAGATAAGGAAGCGGCAACAAAACAATTGGTGGAAAGCGGGCGCTATGTATTTATTCCGCAGTCGGCCCTCCCCCTCTCCGGCCATGTACGGCAGCTGACGCCCGATTATAACCTGGTGGTAACGAAAGACACGCTGGAGGCCTACCTGCCTTATTTTGGCCGGGCGTATTCGGCGCCGGTCAATACCACCGACGGAGGTATCCAGTTCGTATCCACCTCTTTTGAGTATACAGCCACCCCGCGCAAAAAAAGCGGCTGGGATATCTCTATCAAGCCAAAAGATTACCGCGAGGTGCAGCAAATGCAGCTATCGGTGTCTGAAACCGGCTACGCCAGCCTGCAGGTGATAAGCACCAACCGCCAGGCCATTTCGTTCAACGGGTATATCACGGAAGTGAAGAAAAAGAAGAAGAAATAGAGGAGAGACCTCGTGAGGCGTGAAAGGTGAGACGTGAGGCGTTTTCGTCGATTTGCGCCTCTCACGTTTCACCTCTCACGTTTCACGTTTCACGTTATCATCCTACTTAATCCTTACCGCAATACCAATCTGCAAACGCCGTGCACGCCATTCGTAGCGGCTATCGATATCGTTGATATTGGTAATACCGAAATTATAACGGGCAAACAGGGCCACATTGGAAATATTGAATTCGGCGCCCGCAATACCGCTTATTTCGGAGGTTTTAAAGGCGCGCCTGTTGTAGTTGAGATAGTTTTCGTTGTCGTTCAGCAAAAAGCCTACCTGCGGACCGGCCACAAAAGACCATTCGTCGCTCAGGCGGTAACGGGCCAGCAGGGGAACATTCAAATACGTAAGCTTGGCTTTGTCGTTTGAAAGCGAATACCCATCTACATTATAATACGTCAGGAAATCATCGCCGCGCTTAACCGCTGTCTGGGCAGCAACGCCTTCCAGCTGCAGCCCCCATTTGGAGCTCAGATCATAGGCTACAAAAGCGCCCAGCTCTACGCCGGCCACCATCGATGTTTTCATGCCATTACCTTTGACACCGGAAAAATTCAAGGCGCCTTTAACGCCATAATGCCAGGGAGTAGTTGACTTGGTCTTGCTTTGGTTGAGATCGGGGTCCTGGGCCTGTGTGATAGCGCATAGCATCAACAGTAACCCTGTAAGAGTATACTTCATCTGTTAAATTGTTTTAACGTTTTTTTTGCAGTCATGATAACATCCCGTCATGCAGCCAAAACTATTTGTTTCAGCGAAACCTTTTCTCACAAAATCTACCAACCGCCGGTTGTAATCGGTCAACGACCCATACGAAGAGGCTTGTTTCAAGGGTTGGGCTGCACGGGGCACAAAAATATACTTCCGCCGACAGTCATTTTACTATATTTTTAACAACAACGTTTTAATAACTAAAAATGCAGTACCAGTTATTAGGTAAATCGGACCTGTCAGTAAGCGAAATCAGCTTTGGCTGCATGTCGCTGGGCGATGATGACCGCCAAAACGCCGGTTTGCTCCACCAGGCGCTTGAAAAAGGCATCAATTTTTTCGATACGGCCGACCTGTACCAGCAGGGACGCAATGAAACCACCGTAGGCAAAGCCCTGCGGCAAAAAAGAAAAGAGGTGGTCATCGCTACCAAGGTGGGCAACCAATGGCGTGAAGATGGCAGCGGGTGGGACTGGAACCCGCGCAAAGAATATATACTCGAAGCGGTACACAACAGCCTGGCCCGCCTGCAAACCGACTATATCGATCTTTACCAGCTGCACGGCGGCACCCTGGATGATCCTATCGACGAAACCATCGATGCATTTGAGCAATTACAGCGGGAAGGCAAGATCCGCTATTATGGCATTTCTTCCATCCGCCCCAACGTTATCAGGGAATATGTACAACGCTCCCATATCGTAAGCGTGATGATGCAATACAGCTTATTGGACCGGCGGCCGGAAGAAACCTGCCTGCCGCTGCTCCAGCAACATACCATTGGCGTACTGGCAAGGGGAAGCCTGGCCAGGGGACTGCTGGTAAACAAACCGGCTGCCGGTTTCCTGAATTATACGGAAGTGGAAGTAAAAAAAGCCGCCGATGCCATACAGGCGCTCTTGGGACCGCATCGTACGGCCGCACAAACGGCCCTTGGTTTTGTACGGCAGCAACCGGCCATCGCTTCGGCGGTAGTGGGTATCCGCACCCTGCAACAACTGGAAGAAATAAGCGCCGGACCGCTCTTATCCCTGTCGGCCGATGAGCACCGCGCATTAGGCGAATCCATACCGGTCAATTACTATGACGCACACAGGTAGAAAGACTTAATATATCCGCCCCGCTTCTTCGTTGTCGATAAGCGTATGGGCGATGGAGCTGTCAGAACCGTCGATATCGGTGGCTAATACCTGGCGTAGCAGGTCGTGGATGGTAATAACGCCGGCAAATACCCCATCGGCATATGCCAGCAGGTAGCGGGTTTTGTGGCTGTTCATCAGGCTCATGCAATAGGCCACGGTATCGTCGGGCGCTACCACGGGCAAATCGGTGGTCATTACTTCCTTCACCATAGTGGAGTTGCTGGCACGGCCTTTAAGCGCCACGTTGCGGGTGTAATCCCTTTCGCCAAAAAGTCCTTTGTATTCGTTGCCATCCATAACCACGAGGTAGCTGAGGTTAACGGAATTAAGAAGATTGAGGGCATCGATAACAAGCGCAGTTGGCTGTATGCTGTTAAATGCCTTGGACTTGCTGGCAAGAATGTCGCTGACTGTTTTCATGAGCAACCTGTTTAAATTCCACCAAAATAACAAATTTATCCGCGCATAACAATCGTTTTTTTGAGCAGCGCATTGCCAACGGAACAGTCGAGACAGCTTTTTTTATCGCAGTACTGTTTTTTCAGTTCAATGAGCGCCTGGCTATCCCAGGCCTGCCGGCAACCTACCTCCAGCTGCTGCCAGCCACGGGTAATGGCATTCTTCTCTGCCGGCACACCCGTCAGCCATTGCAGGGCCTTGTCTTTAAAATGATTGTCCTGGTGGGTGATACCCCAGGCAAACAACACCGGCGCTACCGTATTGATAATAATATTGTGCACCATGCCCTGGCCCAGCTGCTTTGGACGCCGGGCGGTTGTTTCATCGGGATAGTAGTGGTCGGTCCAGTAATCGCCGGCCGTTACCTGCAGCAACGCCATCGCCTCTTTTACGGTGGTCATCTCTTTTATATCCGAAAACAGGTGCTGTGACCGGTATAGCAGCATAGCCAGCTGCGCCAGCCTTATGGTGGGAAAGCCCGCGGGGCGCATCCGCATAAAAAGGATCGGCTGGCCGATGGGTTGCAGGCGGCATTTGTATTGAAGAAAATAGTATTCGCGTTGCAGCAATTGCGGATATTCCTGCTGGTAATCGCCCTTGAGCAGGTTGGCCTGGCCCAGCAGCAGGGCTTCGAGCAGCAGCAGCTGGCTTTTATGTTTGGCCAGCAACACCAGCGGAAGCGAACGGGCGATGGCTTCAAAGGCGTCTGCATTGACAGGCAGACCGAAATTGCGCGCCAGCAGCTGCCAGAAAGTTTCTTCCCAATGGTATTGGTTCTGTGCCAGCAGCTGCAATACGTAATCGCTTTTTCGTTGCAGCCGTTCCGCCAGCAGGCGCTCCTTCCAGGACGTCCATACCAGCTCATGAATGGTAGACACCGCCGCACCGCATGGCACAAAAGAAGGACGTCGCATCCAATCGTCGTATTGCTGCAGCAACAGTTTTGATACCCGCTGCTGCAATACCAGTACGGGGGCCGGCTGGTTGCCCGGCGCATCGTCTTCCCATACCACGTGCAGCAATATGTTGCTGTAATTACTATCGTGCTGGTGGCCATGTTTTGTCCACCCCGAGGATTTGACGTGCAGCTCTATATTGCCCGCCAGCAGGGTGTTATTGTCTATCCGTATGCGGGCTTCGAGAAAATCGGGTCCCTGGTTGGTATTGGGATTGCCGGGGCGAAGGATTTGCAATGCTTCGCCCGATTGGGTTTGAAGGCTGTCCCGGTTAAAATACTGGAACTGCCAGATAAACTGTAGTAACCGTTCCGTCATGGGATAAGGAATTAAGGGTTACTAAAGCTACGGCTTTATAGCAATCAAACGGTGGCGGCCATAAAATTTTGCAGCGACTGCACCACCCTGCTCACGGGGAGGCCCATGACATTATAAAAATCACCGCGGATGCTTTTAATGCCTACCACGCCTATCCATTCCTGTATGGCATAGGCGCCGGCCTTGTCATAGGGTTTGTATTTATCTACGTAAAAGCTTATCTGCCCGGGGCTAAGCGGGTGAAACCATACTTCGGTGGTATCGGCAAATGCCTGCTCCTGCGCCCCTTTGCGCAGCACCACGCCCGTTATTACCTCATGCCGCTGGCCGGCCAGGGCCGACAGGATGCGGATGGCATCTTCCCTGTCTGTGGGCTTGCCGATTATTTCGCTGCCCAGCACCACTACGGTGTCGGCCGCCAGCACCAGCCGCTGCGCTCCTACCCTTTCCTGTACCGCCAGCGCTTTGTCGCGCGCAATATGCACAGGTGTTTCGGCAGTCGATAAACCGGGAGGATACGATTCGTCGGTATCTGCCACCACGATATCAAAGGGTATTTCGGCCCATTCGAGCAGCTGCTTGCGGCGGGGAGATTTGGATGCCAGCACAATTCTTTCCATAGCAATGGTAATCTCTTTGTTTAGATATGAAACTTAAAGAACAGCAACGACAGGATACCGGTGAGCATAACCAGCTTTATCCAGGTGCTTATTGTATGAAATTGTACAGGGGTGGCGGCGGTATACAGTTTGCGCAGCACCATGAGCAGCGGCAGCACCACGGTAGCGATACAGTAAGCAGCCGCGGCAAAGCGGCCCAGCAACAGCGCGTATACCTGCAGCACCAGCACGGCCACGATAAGCACAATAAGCCATACCGCCGTAAACACTTTCGACGCGGGAATGCCCCATACGATGGGCATGGTCCTGCAACCGTATTTTTCGTCGCCGGCAATATCCTCCATGTCTTTCACCACTTCGCGTATCAATGAAATAATAAAAGCGAAGCCGCCGTAAAGCATGGCCGCCTTAAAGATTTTATTGAGCACCTGCCGGTAAGGCGCATCGCGGGTAAGGGCTATTACATCCAGGTCGGCGGTATACAATACCAGCACCACCCAGGCAGTGAGCAGGGCAATGATAGCATTGCCGATAAGGAATTTTTTCTTGAAGGTGGTGGAATAAAACCATAGCAGCAGCACGCAGAGCAGGTTAAGCGGCGCCACCAGCCAGTTGCCCGTTAGCCGGCATACGTTTAACGTGCACAGCAGCCCCGCCATTGAAAGGCTGAGGTGCCAGAAAATAGCCCAGCGCCGTTTGATGATTTTTTGTACGATGATAGCATCCGGCTTATTGACCTGGTCGATATTAAGATCGAAATAATCGTTGATGATATACCCGGCGGCGGCAATCAATACCGATGAGGCCACCAGCCACCGGAAAGCCTTCCATGACAGGAACCAGGCATGATCAAAACCATGGCTTCCATACGTGGGCAGCACGATGCAATAGTAAAACAGGAGCTGGGTGAGGACAATAAATACAAGGTTCGGCCAACGTATTAACCTGAGAAACGCTTTTATTAATTTCATCAGTGAATCGATTCGCACCGAAGATAGCCATAGATTACAGAATTAAAAAAGAGGAAATTATTTACTCGTAACGGAGGTGTCGATATCCCATTTCCCGTTGAGTTTCAACACCTTTTCTATTACATCCCTGGCACACCCATAGCCGCCTTTGAGGGTGGAGATGTATTTGGATATATGCTTTATTTCGGGGGCCGCATCGGCGGGGCAACAGGCCAGGGCTACCTGCTGCATCACTTCGTAGTCGGGTATATCGTCGCCCATAAACAACACCTGCTGCCAGCTCATCCCGTTGGCCTCAAGATAAGCAGACAGCTGCTGCTTTTTATTTTCCACCTTCATAAACACGTCCTGTATACCCAGCTTTTGGAGCCGGTGCCTGACGGCGTCCGAATCACCGCCCGAGATAATTACTACCCGGTATCCTTTTTTGACGGCCAGCTGCAGGGCATAGCCGTCCCTTACATGCATACGACGCACCATCTGGCCGTCGTCAAGCACCAGCAGGGAACCATCGGTGAGCACACCGTCTACATCAAACACAAAACAAGTGATGGATTTAAACAAATTGAGCAAGGGAAATGGTTTTTGATGAGGCAAGATACGCCTTCCGGGAGCAATACACTTTCTTGTCTTAGATCATCTTTTATAAAAAACGAAGCGCTTTATTTGCGCCGTATTAGTAAATCCACTTAAATTGGCCAAATTTTATCCCCGTACTCATAACGATTTAACAGAATATTCATTTGTAGCAATACAAATTTTTTCGATTGCCTGCCATTCCCATCACCGGTCAACCTGTTGGCCGGTTTTTTTTTGACGGTAATTGATGCGAATGGGAGCGAATAGGGGCGAATCGTTTTTCGTGGCGTTCATTCGCGGATTACTGTTTTATTGTTTGAATATCATTTCGCCGCGCTCGCCCGCCTCTGGCGGGTGAGGACTATTTGAGAGCCTCCGGCTCTCCCTGTGAGCCAAAGAGCCTGTC
>Ga0307508_10001546_pt1 | contig 25755 bp, 22 predicted proteins | sample 9_EM_MG_FD_203089 | JGI IMG/M metagenome (GOLD analysis project Ga0307508, IMG submission 203089) | Populus trichocarpa ectomycorrhiza microbial communities from riparian zone in the Pacific Northwest, United States - 9_EM | ecosystem: Host-associated > Plants > Roots > Unclassified | place... | reverse complement strand
TACCGGCGGCCCCGGGGCTTCCTATGCGTGGATCGACAGCGACAGTATCGGCATTTACCCTGCGGATACGGGGGATTCGGAAGCCCTCTGGTCGTTCGATACCCGTTCGGCAACGGCGCCCTGGCCCGAGGGCGGTCCGATTCAAAATGGCGTGATCAGTTTCCCCACGCCCAGCAACGTCACCTTTGGCGGGGTCGATCGCTATTCGATCGTGATCCTTCCGGACGGCAAGACAGCCTATGAGGTGTGGAAAGGCGCCGCCACCGGTGATGGCGGATATCACACACGCTATATCGTACGAACTGACCTTACCGGTCCCGGCATTGCCAGCGGCGATCATCGTTCGGAGGGCATCCGCGCCGCGGGCATGTCGCTGCTCGGCGGCCTGATCCGCTGCGCCGAACTGGCCAATGGTGATATTCCGCACGGCATCGCGATGGTCCTCAGCACCGCCCAGTTGCGCGCGGGGGCGACGGTGGACAGCCAGAAGGTCTGGCCCGCGAGCACCACGGACCATGACGGGCAAAACGCCTATGCCGGTCTCGTGCCGATGGGCGCGTTGATCGCGATCCCTCCCTCGGTGCGCCTGGACGACCTCAGCCTGTCCGCGGAAGGGCTCGCACTTGCCCGCGCCTTCCAGCAGTTTGGCGGCTATGTCGTCGACACCGCCGGGAAGACGATGAGCATTGCGACCACGGAGAAGGGATGCCCGGCGACGGCGATCACGCACCTGCAACAGGACAAGCGCACGATCCTCAAGCGCCTCGCTCTGGTCACGAACAACAGCAGCGCCGAGCCAGGCGGCCCGGGCGATCGCATCGTGCCGCCCCCACCGCAATTGGCGGGGGAGATCGACGGCACGGCTCCGGGGTCCGGTAACCCGCAATGGTGAGCGCCAGGGCAGAAAATGTCGAACGATCCTATCATCATCACGTCTGGAGGGGTTTATGACCGGGGGAGTCGGGGTGTTGATCATCGCGATCGGTGCGGAGCGCTATATCCGCCAGGCCGAAACGCTGATTCTGAGTCTCCGGCACAATATGCCCGCGCTGCCGATCGCGGTGGTCACTGATAGCGATCGTCTCGACCGGTTTGGCTGCCAGCGTATCGCGGTGGATTATTCGATGCCGATCGCAACAGCACAGAAGCTGTTGCTGGATCGTTACAGCCCGTTCGATCAAACCCTGTTCATCGACTCGGATTGCATTGTCACGCGGGCGTTCGACGCACAGCTTCGCGATCTGGAGCGGTACGACTTTACGCCCGTGCTCGAGCATCTCGTGCCTCCCGATGGACAGGATCATTATGTCGCTGATCTGGGCGCGGCACTCGATAAAGTCGGCGGACGCGCCTTTCCGAAATTCAACGGCGGCATCTATTTCTTTAAAAAGGGGGAGATAGCGACGACCATTTTTTCGCTCGCGCGCCAATATTTCGCCGATTATCAAGCCTATGGCATCCGGGCCTTTGATCGCGGCGGCCCCGGCGATGAAACCGTCCTCGCCCTCGCCATGGCAGCGACTGACCAGCTCGATCTGTATGAGGACGCCGGCCTGCTGATGCGGACGCCGACAGGAATCCTCGGGCCGATCCATATCGAGCCGCTTGGTGGCGGCACCCGTTTCAAGCGCGCGGAGGGACTCGTCGAGCCGGCGATCTGCCACTTTGCCGGCCATTTCATCTTCCGGCCAGAATATCTGCTTGCCGAAGAGGCGTTGCGCCGCGGCGTTCCGATCAGCGGACTGGGCTGGGCAAGCACCACGCGCGCGCGCCTCCATTCGCGATGGTCACAGACGAAACGTTTTCTCCACTACAAGAAGGACGGGATCGACAAGCGCCTCCGACGAATGCAGTCGCTGGTTCGGGCCGATCGGAGTGTTGCTTGATGATCCGATCGAAGCTGGGCCGGAACGTCCTGCACAATGTTCTCGGCGCCACGGTGCCACTAGCTGTCTCCATCGTCACGGTACCGCGCTACCTTCATGCCATCGGCGATGTCCGATACGGTATCCTTGCGCTCATCTGGCTGCTGTTCGGCTATTTCGGGCTGTTCGACCTCGGTCTGTCGCGGTCCGTCAACAATCGCCTTTCGCAGATCACGGCGGCGGAGCCGGAACGACGCGAGACGATCTTCGACACCGCCCTTGCCATGAACGCGGCGCTGGGCACCGTTGCGGGGCTCATTTTCTACGCTGTCGCGCTGAAGTGCATGACGTTGATGTCTTCCGGCACGACGGGGCTTCCCGGCGAGCTCAGGGAAGCTCTGCCCTTCGCAGCCTGCCTGATCCCCTTTGCCCTGGTGGGGAATGCTTATGTCGGTCGTCTGCAAGCCGATGAGCGCTTCGGTATGGTCAATTTCATCCAGGTCCTGTCGACGATCGGCATGCAGGTGCTGCCGTTGCTGTACGTCACGATCGCCGGCCCCACTCTGTTCGTCGGCATGGCTGGAATTATCACCGCCCGTGTCCTCGGGATCGGGGCACTCGTGCTCGTGGTCCGCCACAGCCGGTACCGACAGCCCTTTTCTTTCGATTGGACTGAGGGGAAATCGCTCCTGAAATTCGGTGGGTGGCTGACGATCACGAATATCATCAGCCCGATCCTGAACAGTATCGACCAGTTCCTGATCGGCTTCATGATGGGCGGGGCGTCGGTCCCGCATTATTCGATTCCGTTCAGCTTCGCGCAAAAAGCGCAGATCCTGCCGGCGGCGTTCAGCGGAGCACTGTTCCCGCGCTTTTCCCGGCTCGGCAAGGGGGAGGCGAAGGATCTCGTCGTTCGGTCGCTCGCCATTCTCGGCAGCGTGATGGCGCTGATCTGCGCGCCGGCGATCCTGCTGGCGGATTTTGGACTCACCTTGTGGCTTGGCCCCGATTTCGCGATGCAGTCCCGCGACGTGGCACGCACCATCCTGCTCGGCACCTGGATCAGCGGCATCGCCCTGATCCCGCTGTGCTTCCTGCAGGGGCAGGGCCGGGTCGATGTCACCGCACATATCCATGTCGTCGAACTCGTCCCCTTTATCGGCATATTGTACATCCTGATCCATTGGCTGGGCCTGACCGGTGCGGCGTATGCCTGGGCCTTGCGTGCTGCGGTGGATGCCGCGCTGGTGTTCGGCGCCGCCCGTGCCAATGCGGCAATGCTGCGGGCGCTGTCGCAAGGCCTGTTGCTCGTGACGGTGTCCTGGCTCGTGGCCAGCACGACAAATCCCGCGCCGCTGACCGCGTTCATTGAAGCGGTTGCGAGTGGCGTGGTCGGGTTGCTGCTGGTGGCGAAGGCGATGCCGGACGAGACGCGCCGCGATATCCTGAAGCGCTTCGCGTTCACCTGAGATACGCAGGCGCCCGATCGGCATGGTGCCGTAGGGCGTCGGCTACGCGTTTGCATCGCACCAGCGCGCTCTCAGATCGGCCCTTTGCGCTCAGAGCTGCCCATAAAAGTCGCGCGTCGCACGGCAGGGCGGAAGATAGCTAACGCCGCCTAAACCCCCTCTCTCAACCACGCCGCAAGTGGTGCCCGCCCAGAAACCATCTCCTGATCGGAGGGTTTCTCATGACGGTGGCACGGCGCTTCAGCGCGCTCCGCTGCGCGGCGGTGACGGTGACCCTGCTTGCCGCATCAGCCGCGCATGGAAAGGCCACCGCGCCGCCGTTCCTGCAGGTGGCGGGCGTCATCGACGCCCCCCATGGCTTTGTCGAGATGTGCAAATCCGACAGCAGCTTCTGCGCAAGGAGCCGCACCCAGGCCGATCGGGGCAATAGCGACGACACGGTCGCGCGTGATCTCCTGCCGATGTCTGTGCCATCGCTCTCCATGGTGTCGGTTCCGTTTCACATTGACGCGACCTTCCTTCGCTTGGTGATTGGCGCTGACTCGCTCGGTGCGCTGTCGGCCGGAGTGCCAATGACCAATGCCGAGGCGAGCGGCCTGCCTGGCATGGTCATCGCGACTGGCCAGCCCGCACGCGCGTCGCCACTGATGTCCTGCCCTTCGCTGTCGGGAAGTTTCGGCGCGAAGGACGATGCGTTGTTGCCCGAAATGCCTGCACCTTTATCCGTGCGCGATCTCGCTGCCGGATTCCCCCGCCTGAAGTTCGGCCAGCTCCGCAACCTGTTTGCCCTGCCGGCGACATGCAGGCAGGGCGGGGGAATCTCCCGGCTGGCGCTATTGGACACTGGCGCGATCGCACCAGCCTTGCCGCCCCCGGTCGCTTCGCCCGCCCCATCGCAGCCGCCACGCGTCGCATCGGCGAACGAAGCGGACGAGCAAACACTTCTCCAGGGTATCAACAGGCTCGTGAACGGGCGGGTGCACCAGCGCACCGACCTCGAAATCTATGGTCAGGCCGAAGTCTGGCGCCGCAGTGGCGTCGGCAAGGGCGCGACCGGTGACTGCGAGGATCTCGCCATCGAAAAGCGCTTCGAACTGGTCGATGCCGGATTCGCCCCGGATCGCCTCGCGTTCGCCGTCGTCTATGCGCATGGCGTCGGCCTGCACACGGTGCTGGTGGCGCATCTTTCGAGCGGAGATTATGTGCTCGACAGCAGGACCCCCTATGTCCAGCCTTGGGCGGAAACGCCCTATAGCTGGATCGGAATCCAGTCGATTGAGGATCCGATGGCGTGGCATGCCGTCATGGGCAGTGGCCGGAAGACCTGAGCGGGTTGTCCTTTCCCAGCGACAGCCCGGGCCCCCTCCTGGAAGATTGCTGTTGCCAAAATAGGCCGCACCCGGTTTTCACCCGATTGCTGGCTCCGGAATTGCCAATTTCCTGTTGCCCGTCGGCGTGAACCACTGGTGCAGCCTGGCCGTCACCGGCCGCTCGATCAGTCGGTAGGATGCCAGTGAAACGAGGCACGACGCGGCTGTGGCCAACAGCGCGAAAACACCCGGCGCGACGATCCCGTGCACGGCATGTTTCCACAGCCAACTGGCAATGAAGAGCACATGAAAATGGGTCAGATAGAGGCTGTATGAGGCGTTGCCGAGTTTGACGAGCAGCCGCGATACAGCATCCCTTGCAAAGGGCGCCTTGAACGCGATGGCGCAGAGGACGGCGATCGCGGCAAAACCGAATTCCATGATTTCCATGGCAACGGTTCCGCGGTCCGCCAGATTGAAGACCAGGATCATGATGGCGATGCCGACACCGCAAGCCGCCAGCGAAGTCCAGAAGCCGCCCTGCAATCTCCATTTGCTGACGGAAGGCGCTTCGAACAGCATCGCGATGATCGCTCCCACCAGGAATTGCAGGATGATCGGCGACAGATAGAAGCGCGGCACGACCCAATGTTGCTGAACGCCGTGACCGATGATGGCCATCGGTCCATCGGACAGGAAGCTCCAGGCGGCGCCCAAGGTCGCAAGTGAGATGAATATCAAAGTGATCGTATAGGGAAACATTTTCCTGGAAAACATCATTAGAATCGCGAAAATCACATAGAAGAATATCTCATAGTTCAGCGTCCAGCCCTGCGCCAGAACCGGCTGTATGTTGGAATATTCGTGATTCTGATACGGAATAAACAAAAAGCTCTTGAATACTTCATCCAACGAAAAAGGGTATAAGCCACCCTTAGCCGTTACGACGGCCAATATCATATAGGCCAGCGTAGTCAGCCAATAGAGCGGGACGATCCTTATCAGCCGGTCCAGCATGAAGCGGTGGGGAAGAACGCGCCAGCGATCACCGCCGCTTGAGATATAGACCATGATAAAGCCGGACAGAATGAAGAAGATATCCACCCCGAAACGGCCGTTGAAAAAGGGGAAAATCGACTGGGCGCGATCGCCCTGCGCTCCTTCGATGAAGGAAAATCGGGCGTGATCCAGAACCACGATCAATGCCGCAAGGAAGCGCAGCGCCTGGATCGTATCGATCGTCGGTCGCCGGATCAGCTCTGCCTTGGTGTCGGTTCGAGGCTCTGTCATGCGCCCTATCGCTCCGCCGCCAGGTTGACCGGTATACATTGAGCTGCCGACGCGCGCGCAAACTGGCGGCAATTCCAGAACGCGCTCCCCGTCGGCCTCTCGCGCGTCTTCAGATAATGGAAAGAGGCGCTTGTCCGGGCGGCACCCGTTACGGGGAATCCGCCGGGGATTGCGTGAGCATCTGTCCACCCCCAGATCTCGCAGGCCGGAAGATCCGCGCAAAGCTTGAAAGACAGCACCGCGAAGCTGCCCGGAAAGGCGGATGGCTCGAGCTTGAGCAGGAACTGACCTGACGCGGGATCGGCAGCCTTGATCGCGCTGCCCGACAGATCGACGTCATTGATGCCGGCAACCTCCACCCGACCGATCGTTCCATCGGCCGTCGCCCTGGTATCATCGCCGCTGCTCGCCACCGCACTGGCGCCTGTTGCCTCAGCCTGCATCAGGGGTTCGATCCGTGCGTCGATGATCTCGCCGCCCGAATATCTTCCGGTAAAGGCGGCCGGCTTCCCGTAATAACCCGGCCATCGGAAGAACAGGTGGGTGTGGACATTGGTCAGCTTGTCCATCGACGCGCTCCATACGGGCACGACCCAGTCGGTATGATAGTGGGTCGCATAGCCCACGGGCGCGAAGACGAAGCCGGCTAGTGCCGCGCCGGCCGCGCCACGAGCGCGCAGCCAGGCTGGCGCGGGTGGCTTGCGCGCCAGCGCGCCATCGCAGGTGAACGTGAACTGGCAGCCGGTTCGCCGTTCCGATCCCTGGAAGACGACGCCGCATATTGTCTTCGGGAAGGCGGGATGTCGCATCCGGTTGAGGATCACCTGGGCAACCGCGCTCTGGCCGATCGCATCGTCGCCCGCTTCATAATAGACCGCCGCCGTCAGGCAGGTCAGTGCCCGCTCCCGATCGGTGGCGTTGCCGCTGAACGCGAAGGGCGCGGCTGCCGGGTTCGGGGCCTGCACGAAAGGCTGTTGCGCGTTGATACGCCGCGCCTGATCCGCCTCCACTGGCAGTAAATCCGTCGCGGGCGGAAGGGGCAGGGGCGGGGGAGGGGGCAGTTCGCGATCGGCGCCAACCGCCTGACCCTGAACGCCGTGCGGATCGACAGGGTCGGTGCCGACCAACTGATAGCCGACATAGCCGGTGCAGCCGAACAGCGCCGCGACCAGCAAGACGAGGAACAGCCTCGCCCTCAACATGGCAACGCTCCGGCCCGACGCCTCATGGGACGCACACTTCGTCTTTCAGACGCCGGGGAGAAGTGCGGTGGCGGCGTGTTAGGAAACGCCGGATGGGAAGATCCACATAGCGATCGAGAAGCAGGGCTATGCCAAAAATCAGCGGAAGAAAGATCAGTCCGCCCCAAGGGGCCAGATATTGCGCCGGGCCGCCGCTTATCCGCGAAAGCGCGGCCGCATAGACGAAGCCGATCGGCACATGGGTTATATAGATCGCATAGGAAGCCTTTCCGAGGCTGCGCTCGGCACGCGATGCTATCCCGGCGCCACGATATTGGGCGGCTGCCAGGACGATCGCTGGGAACGCAATACACACACAGGCGAGGTCATAGGCCGGCCGTAACGTCGCGGGCACGTCGACAAACAGCAGGAGCACGAGAAGCGGATAGGTGACCCAGGCGAACCGGCTCAACAGTGGGAGCCCGCCGCGCGACCAGATGACAAAAACCACCCCTCCCAGGGGAAAGCTCCAGCACACCCGGGCAATCCCCAATTGCACGGAATGCCAGTCGTTCCCACCCATCAGGCCGCCGAACAGGGTCGATGATACAAGGATCGCGAGCAGCGATATCGCCATGCCGATCGTGGCGACGCGCCTGCTCAAATATCTGTAGAACATTGCGAAGATGCAGTTTGCCACGATCTCCAGGAAGAGCGACCAGGCCGGCACATTCAACGGATAGAGCGCCATCGACGTCCGAAAGGCCGGTGCGGGGAGGCCGATCAGTCCGACAATGCCAATCAAGCTGTCGCGCGCCATGCTTGCCAAGGATGCGCCACCCACCGCGATCGTCACCAGCGCTGCGCCGAGGCCGAGCACCATGCCACAAAAGAACAGCGGCCCCAGCCGGATCAGGCGGAGCAGCATGAAGCTGCGCGCCGACAGGCCAGCATCCAGGCGATCGCGATAGGCGTAACAAAGGACGAAGCCGCTAAGACAGAAGAAGAAATCGACCGCCAGATGAGCGCTGTGCGGGGTCAGGGCGGGGCCCAGCAGCAGCCCCATATGCAGGGCCACCACCATTAGCGCGGCGACGCCTCGCAACCCGTCGAGGGACACCAAATGCCGGGTCGCGGGCGGGATGTCTGCCTGCGTCATCAAATGCGCCCCGGACGTGCGCCCTCGAGCCTCGCCCGCATCCAGCCGACCCGATCGACCTGGTCGACCGGGTTTGCGTGCACCCGTCGTCCGCGCCCAAGAAAATATGAAAGGAAAGTGCCGAAAACAAACCAGAAGTACCAATTGTCAACCAGATAGTACAACATGTTGTCTGAATAAGATTCAATCAGAAATATCATGAGAAGCGGGATCGATATTATGAAGTATTTCTTGTCTATGGATCGCCGGGCGGCGACCAGGAAGGCTGAGAATGGTATCCACAAAAAAGAAATCAAGCCTGCCAAGCCCGACTCATAAAGCATCTGAACATAGATGTTATGGGCAGCGCCGCTCTCCCCTTGTGCGATCGAGAAGAAGTTGACGACATTATGGGGGAAGGCCTCGAGGCCATGCCCAACGATCGGGTTCTTCCAGACCTCTTCAAGCGTCGCGGCCCAAAGCAGCTTTCTCCAGGCAAAGGAATTCAGGCCGGAGAGACCACTCCCCGCCACCTGGCCCCGCGCCATCATCTGAATATGACTGGCATCCGGTATGGAACCCGCGTCGACAGCGTTGAACAGCCTGTCACGGACTTCGGGCAATCCCAGCGCCGCCAGTGGAAGGATGAGAAGTACCGGAGTGAGCGCCGGTTTGGTGAGCAGCGTGTAGAGCATCAGGAAGAGATACAGGCCGATCCACGCCGACCGTGTTCCCGTCATCAGGAGGGCGATCAGCGCCAGGCCGGCAATGGCGCCATAAAGAGCGCGTTCGTATCGTGCGGTGTCAGCCGCCAATATACGTTCATAAAGAACCGGGATGAGAATGGTGAGGTAGAAGGCAAAGATATTCGGATGCGGCATCGATCCGGCGATGCGCTCGCTGTCACCCCCGGAAATGGCGATCTGAACAAGCGCCACCGTCAGCGGGATAATGGCCGAGAGTGCAAAGATCGCAGCCAGCGCTGAACGTGACCTCGACAGGAGGTTGTATTCCAGCGCCACATAAAACACCGATGCGAAAGACACATAGGCGAACATGACCTTCACGGCGCTGGGCAGATCCGGCGAGCGAAGCGCCTCCATCGCGCTCCACAGCAGGAAGGGAGACCAGCATAGCACCGCCAGTTTTGGCGCGGCGAGATCGGTCTGCCTCAGGAAGATCAGCGCGGCGCAGGCCACGATGAGGAGGTTCAGCAGGGCGCCAGGCGTGACGGACAGCGCCCCCATAGTGACGTAGAAATTGCTGAGATAGGCATCGAGCGCCGCCCGACTGATGAGCAGCGGTATCACCAGCTTCACGAACGGAAGCGGGCGCGCCTGGGGATTGGCAAGGCCAAGCATGAATATGCCTATCCCGCCGTCGAGACTGGTGCCGTGATCGGCGATCTGGATGAGGTCTCGGTCATGGCGTCTCGGCTTTGTTACAAGGACTGTCGATGCGGCGAGGCCGGATGAGGCAGGGGCTCATGTGCCTGCCGTGTTTGGCAATATTGCCATTGGAATCTTGCGGCCCGCCCGCGCTGCCAACCACTTCACCATTGGGCGCTCGATCAGGAGATGCGTCGCGATACCGACGGCGATCGCGACGAGCAGCACGACCGAGGAGGCCAGAAAATAGGTGTCGGGTACGATCTTGCGCACGACACCGCCGACAATCGGGACGACCGCGGTGTGAGACAGATAGAGCGCATAAGAGGCATCGCCGAGCAGCAGGAGCGGCTTGGCGCGCACCATCTCTATCCTGTCCTCAAGCGACACCATAAGCCCGAAGATCGCGAGCGCCGGAATGCCCCAGTAGATCACCCGAACCGCGGCATAGGTGCCCGGGTTCGGCGTTTCGGCCAGCCAGACAACGGCCGCGAGAAGGATCAGCACGCAAGCCCATATCGGCAAGCGGATACCGTCCTGCCAAAGCTTCATCACCAGCATGCCGCCAATAAATTCCAGCGTTATCGGTGAGAGCAGGACAAGTGATGCAATCGGGATCGATGGGCCCGCCACGAACAGGCCGATCAGCACCCCGCAGGCAATGACGGCGGCGCAGATCGGTAGCAAGTGTCGCGGTGATGCGGTGAGCGCGACGGTGCAGATCAGGTAGAAATACACCTCGAAGCTCAGCGTCCAGCCGGCAATGATGACGGGATAGACCAGCCCGTCGCCGTCAAAGGCCGGGATGAAAAGAAAGGTCGACAAAATATAACCCGTTGTCAGCGGTATCTTTCTCGCGCCGGCATGCCCCGCCGCAAGCACCATCAGCTTCAGGCTTGTGAAAAGCCAGTAGAGCGGAACGATACGGATGACGCGGCGCCGCACAAAATCGGAGGGGGCGAGCGCTGGTGCTGTCATGAACATGACGGCTCCGCTGATTGCGAAGAATATGTCGACGCCGATCGAGCCTTTTTCGAACGTCGTTCCGCCATAGCCGAGCGATCTATCGTAACAGATATGATGCACGACGACGAGAAGAGCGGCCAATCCTCGCAATATCTGAATGCTGAAAATGTTCTTCGCGGATCGCGTGGCAATCATGATGGGAGCGATCGATCAATGGCGGAAGTGATCGCCATCCTGGCGGCGCCGATCCTCACAATTTGCTCCACATCCGCTCCAGCCTGAGCCGAACGCGCTTTGGATCGACATAATCCTTGGAATGAATCATCACGCCGACATGACGTGGGTCCAGCGTATCGAAGAACGCATCGAGCGCTTCATCACTCCCGAGATCCATGCTCCAGGAAGATTTGATGCGCGATTCCGCGTTGGGCGCGTGTCCCGATGCGGCGTAGCCAAGCACGCCGCGGACATAAGCCCCGTAGAGCATATATTCGGAGAAGCGCAGTTGCCGCGCCACGGCCAATTGCCACGGCTTGCCGGTTGTTTTTTCGATCTGCGCGTGAAGGCCGAGAAGATTGGTGCGCGTCCAGCAGATCATGACACCGACATGATTGCGCACGGGAATCTGGGTGGCGTCGAGGCCCAGCATCGAGCAGGCAACCTCCGTCCAGCGCGGGTTCCAGCCGCCATCGAACGGCGTATCGAGCAACTCAAGTCCCTGAGAGGAATGAAAGTCCGCGATGCTGAACGGGCGCACGAACGCCACATCGGAATCGCAGATCACGAAGGCGTCGTGGGGAAGCGCCCGGGTGACACTCATCTTGAGGATCTGCTGGATGATCCAGCCGCGCACCGGCAACGCCCTGAGGCTTATCCAATAGCCCTTCTTGCCGGGCGCACGCCGCAGCCAGCCATCGATGATCGATTCCGATTCGATGATGGTGGTACGATCCCCCTCCAGCGCCCGGAACAAGGCAACGTCCTTGCGATCGACCAGCAAGTAGTGATGATGATCGCCGCCGATGCGCTTCAACGAATCCACCAGAAGCGCGCACCGCTCGAAATCGCCGCTAAAGGTCGGCGTCACCACCGCATAACTCATTTGCTGGTCAGCTTGCATCGGCATTGGCTCCCGTCGCGAGAGGTGAACGGACGTCCAGATCTGTTATGGCGCCGTGGGACAGGTGACGGCGCGACGCGCCGGGACTGAGCCACCGGGACGCCAGTTCGTTCAGGTAACGTCGCGCGGGTCGTTCCACGAGGAAATAGCTCCCCATCGCGGCGACCAGTGCGAGTGCAAGCGCGACCGGCGAGTGAAGCTGCGCCTTGAACGCGTAAAATGGCTGCTGCCACAGATAGAGCGAGTAGGAAATCAGGCCGATACCGACGAGCGGTTTCCACGATAACCCCTTGAGAATCATCGGCGGCGCAGCTTCAAGAGAATTGACCGCCAGTGCGAAGCATAGAGTTCCCAGCGTATATTTGATCTCCGCCGGCGCCGGCGTGATCATCACGCCGACGGCAAAGGCCAGCGGGCCGAGATAGGCTGGCAGCGCGAGGCGGCGGATCAGGAGATAGATCGCGGCCGACAGGAAGACCGATGCGGCCCTGACATCGGTTCGCCAATAGATTTCGTGATCCAGTTCCCGCCCGTGGAAATGGGACGCGAGCCACAGCCCGTTGGCCATGCACAGCAAGGCGGCCAGAAGCAGCAGACAGGCGGCCGATGACGATCGCCGCCGCACGACGACCGCCATCAATGCCAGCAGGACATAGGAATGTTCTTCTACCGCAAGCGACCAAGTATGCTCGAGGATCGAGCGCGTCCCGAACAGCGCGGAGGCATAATTGCTGGTGAAGGTAAGCGCTGTGAGGGCGTCGGTCAGCGTCGCGTAGGATCGGCCACCGAAAAAGCGTGTCGACACGGCGCTGAGCAACACCATCGCCACCACCAGCACGGCGAGTGCCGGCACGACGCGAGAGAGACGACGCTGAAAGAAGATCGGTAGCGGGTATCGGTCGACGAACAGGATTTGCGCCATCAGGCGGCCGCTGAGCACAAAGAAGATTTCGACGCCGGTGCCGCCGGCAGCTGAAAAGCGCGTGAAGTGCCCCACCAGGACCGTCAGGATCGCGATGCCGCGCCAGCCGTCGAGGTAGAGGAGGCGATCATGCGGCACACCGCCCTTGGGAGCGCTCGATAGCGGAAAGGCATGGGCTGCGGCGTTCAAGGCAGTAATCTGTCGCTGAACGGATAGCGCGAGCACATCGCCAGGTCGGCCGATCCGGGCGAGGCGCCATCAAAAAGCATTGCTGTGAACCACAACCTTGACCGTCGCGAGCATGATCGCGATGTCGCGCACGACGCTCCAGCCATTCACATATTCCAGGTCGGCGTGGAGGCGGTTGGTCAGATCTTCCTGACGATGGGTCGCGCCGCGGAACCCCCGGATCTGCGCAAGGCCGGTCAGGCCCGGCTTGCATGCGTGCCGGTGCGAATATCTCGGATCGATCTGCCAGTAGAGCTTGTCGCCGGCGAGCGAGCCAAGGGCGTGGGGGCGGGGGCCGACAAAGCTCATCTCACCGCGCAGGATGTTCAGCAGCTGCGGCAGCTCATCCATGCTGGTGGCTCTGATAAACCGGCCGACGCGCGTGATCCGCTTGTCATCGCGCTCGGTCGAGGCATCGCCGGCCCTGTCGCACAGCGCCGTATACATGCTGCGAAACTTGAATATGGAAAACAGCCGGTTACGCTGGCCGACCCGCTGCTGCACGAACAGGACGGGCCCGGGCGAATCCAGCTTGATCGCAAGGCTGACAAGGGCGAGCATTGGCGCAAGGAAGATCAGCACCGGGATGACGATCGCCAGATCGAGTGCCCGTTTCGCGATTTCGTCCCGCAGGCGCAACGGACCGGTCGTCAGGAGCGTCGTTGTCATGCCCGCGAAGCGCTCCTGGCCCAGTGCGCCCAGCGTATCGAGTTCGGGAACGAGAAGTTCGACGCGCGCGCCGCTGCCCCGCAAGGCGTTTGCCCAGGCTTGCCGTCTGTCCGCCCGGCAGGCCACGAACACGCAGTCGACACCCGTCAGACACTGAGCGAGGCGGTCGAGGACGATCGGTTGTGTCGCCCCCGCTGAAAGGCCGAGCAAATCGGCTTTCAGCAGCTCTACGCCGGGTGGCGCGCGCAGGACGACGCCGTCGGTGATCAGCAGCCGGCTCATCGGCGCGCCCTGGAATGCTTTTCGGCTCGCGACACCCACCAGCGCCCGTATGCAGGCGATCAGCACGCCGGATAGCAATGTTCCGGTCGCCACGAAGATGCGGGACAGTTCGGCCGAGGCCTTCAGCCCGAACGCGAGGAAAAGCACGATCATGACGGAGGCGAGGAGCGCGCCGAAGGCGGGCGTGAGCCCGGCGCGCCAGCTGATCAGGACGTTGGGATTATGCGCCCAGCCATCGAACACGAGAAAGAGGGGCAGCAACACGACTGTCAGCGTCCATACCTGCTGATCGGCGAACTGCTCGAAACGCAGCAGGCCAGCGATGTTGAACCCCAGGATCAGCGCGATCGCGTCTCCTGCCAGCAGTAGCGAATAGAAGCGCAGCCTGAGCCCACGCTTGTCGCGAACCTTGTCCAGGCCGGAAATTGGCGTGGATCCTTCTCGCGGGACGCTGATGAGTTCCACGGGTGGGGCCCCTTTGCAAATCCAGAACCCTTAAGAGGCTATTTGGGACGCAGGCGAGTGTCTAGGGATTTTTTGTGCGGTGCAGCGTATAAATGTCTCGGCATAACGCAGAGTTTTGCAGATTATCGCAGAGCCTTGGTTTTCGGCCCGATTCTGGCAGGCCGCCATTCGCGTGCGGATGCACGAGGCCTTCGCGGTTGCAACATCGAAAAGGTTGGAACAGTGGCGTATTTTACGATATTAATGATTTTACAAAGGTGAGCCGCCAAAGACGGCAGTCTGGGATGGGATGCTCGCGCCATGTTGCACGTACAGGACTTTGATGCTGCCGAATCGGTTCCGTCGGATTCTTCCGACAGCGCCTTGATCGAAGCTGATTTCGCGTATCCCCGCACGAGCAACGACGTTGCCGAAGTGGATGCCGGCCTTGCTCAACTACCCCTTTCGAAAATATTGCTGATCGGCGGCATAGCGATCGCGGCCTGGATTCCGATCGGAGCCCTGCTCTTCATATGGCTGCGCTGAGAACGGTCGAATATTCATCTCGCATAGAATCCTTGCGTAATAGATCGATAGCGAACGCCCGCACCGTTTCTCCTATATCAGCCCGCCCGATCGCGAGCGCCAGATTGGCCTGGATATAGCCGGCCTTGTCGCCGCAATCATATCGTGTCCCGTCAAAAGTCAGGCCGTGAAATGGTTGCTCGCCGATCATCCGCGCCATCGCGTCGGTAAGCTGGATTTCGCCGCCCGCTCCAGTTCCTTGCGTTTCCAGGACCTGCATCACCTCCGGCTGCAGGATATAGCGACCGATGACCGACAGGTTGGACGGCGCCGTCCCTTTAGGCGGCTTTTCCACCAGCCCCTTGACCTCCGTCAGCGCGCCGTCCCGAAAGCCGGGCGTGATCACGCCGTACATATGGGTCTGGTCCTCGGGCACACGCTGCGCGCAGATCATGTTGCCGCCCACCTTGTGATAGGCATCCACCATCTGCTTCAGGCAGCCCGGCGCGCCGACCATGAAATCATCCGCGAGCAGCACGGCAAAGGGCTCGTCGCCGACGATATCGCGCGCGCAGAGAACCGCATGGCCCAGCCCCATGGGCTCCTGCTGGCGAACATAGGCAACGGCGCCCGGCCGCAAGCGCGTCTGATGCAGGAGCTCCATCGACTTGCCGCGATGGCGCATCGTCGTCTCGAGCTCATAGGCAATATCGAAATGGTCCTCGATCGCCGATTTCCCGCGGCCGGTGACGAAGATCATCTGTTCGATGCCGGCCTCCAGGGCCTCGTCGACGGCATATTGAATCAGCGGCCGATCAACAACCGGCAACATTTCCTTTGGCAGCGCCTTGGTGGCGGGCAGGAAGCGCGTCCCGAGGCCTCCCACCGGAAAAACGGCCTTGCGGAGGGGCTTAATCATGTGAGTGATTCTCCTTGCCCGGCAAGCCTAAGCGAGGCGAAGGAGCCACACAACGGAATATATTGCGGTGCAGCAAATTAGAGCGCGTTTACGGCGCGCTTCGTCCCGACGAGGTGCGGCGGAAAATCGTTATCCGGCTCGCGACGCCAGCGCAGACCACTCTCGGCTCGGCCTATGGCGAATAAAGCGTACACCATTGGAGGTGGGCGCAATGGCACGCGGCTTTCTCGCGACCTTTCCCACGCCTGGCGTCAACATCGCGTTGATCGGGCCAGCTATGCCCGACCTGGCCTCAAGTTGCGGCGTGTTGCAGCTCGTGCAGCCTGCGGGTGTCGAAGCGCATTCGCGCTTCGCGATCGCCTCCAGCACCAAAGCGTTCACCGCCGCGACGCTCGAATTAAATCGCATCCGGTCCGATATCGTGCCGTAGCGACGCTGTATGTGCGGTGCGGCGCATGAAGCCGGGCGCCATCGCGAAATGGCGTGCAAAACGGCGACTAAAGGCTGCCTCCGAGCGATACCCGACGCGCGCGCTGACATCCGCGATCTTCAATTCGCCCTGTTGCAGCAGGCGTGCCGCGAATTGCATTCGGCGCTCTGTAAGGAGGTCCATCGGCGTCCGTCCCACGGTTGCCATGAAGTTCGCGGCAAAATTGGACCGTCCCATTCCAACCCGCTTGGCCAGTCCCGCGACCGACCAATTCGCAGCCGGATCGGCGCTGATCAGCTGCAATGCGCGCGCGATCGGATCGTTGCTCGCGGAAAGGCGGAACAGGATCGGGCATTGCGGATGGTTGCGCAGTGCTACCGCCAGCATCAGCGATGCGGTTCTGGTCAGCAGGGCCGCAGCCCCGCTTCCGGTCGCCTGAAGCTGAAGCGTTTCGCACCGAATGGCAGCGCTATGCGTGCCCATGTCGCCCAGCGTGATGACCGGCGGCAATGCCATTCGCCGAAGGCCACCGGGCAGATCGACCTTCAGCCGACCACAAAGCACCCGGGTGGAAACCGCGCCACTGGTAATCGATATGACCGGTGGGATATCGACCGAATGCCCGTCGCGCAGAAAGTCGAGGATTCCAGCTGGGCTGTTCGGTTCGTTGCGGAGCGCATGCGCTTCCCCGGAGAGGATGATGGCGACATGGCCCGGCTCGAGTTCGAGCACATGGTCGCCGATGCCGGCGATGCGCGAAGACCCTTTGAGCATCGCATAGAAGATGACATCATCACCCGGCGGCACACTGAATCCGCCGGGATCGCCCATTTCGGCGAAGCACCAGGTCTGCCCGCGCAGTTCGAGAAAATTCAAAAACTCGGACAAGTTGCTGTATGACGGCTCGGCCAGCGGGCGAACATGTTGCGTCATGCGGCTACTCCATCAACTCTCCCGCCCACGACACTCTATCGGCGACGCCGCGCTGTCTGGTGGACGCTTTATACTGTTCCCCGGGGCAACCGAGCGCAAGCGCGACCTGCCTTACTGGACGATCGAGCAGAATTCAGACCCTGAAAGCTGGGTTGAACAGGCCAATTCTGAGCGGACGATCAGTCATAAAACGCGCGGAATGGGCTGCTCGGGCACCCCCAGCCTTTCGGACGATCGGGCATAGTTCAGGGCGTTTGGGCAGGTTGAGGATTCCTCGCCGCCGCCTAGCTTAGGCACAACAAGCCGCGCCGTACGAGCAAGGCATCACGTGCTCCGGCGCGCATTAGGACGGGCCCATGAATATCGCGACGCACGACACAGCGGCGGAACGCCCGCTTGAGGCGCCGGGCTACGCCGTCCGCGCGTTGATGCTGAGTGGTGGACTGTTCGGCGCGATGGCTCTGGTCGCCATTACTGCCGTGCTTGCCAAAATCGAAGCCGCATTGGGGCACGCTGCCGGTGATGCGCTGCTGATCAAGCAGCTTGTCGGTATCGTCAGTCTGGCGATGGTCGTCGGCGCACCGCTATCGGGTATCCTGATCGACCGGGTTGGTTTGCGTCCCATGCTGCTCGCATCGGCGCTGCTGTACGTCGTGGCGGGCACCGCCGGCCTATATCTGGGTGGCTTGCCGTCGCTGCTCGCCTCGCGGTTTCTGCTCGGGCTGGCGGCGGCGTCGATCCAGATCGTCAGTATCACGCTGATCAACACGCGATTGACCGGGAGCGACCGCGCCAGATGGATCGGATGGCATATGGCGTTCGCGATGATCGGCTCGATCGTCATCAATCCAGTCGCGGGGCTTCTCGGCGAGGTCAGCTGGCGGTTGCCGTTCGCGTTATACGGTATCGGCCTTTTGCTACTCCCCATCGTGCTGATGGCCCCTTCGATCGGACTACGCACCGCAATCAGTCGTCCGGCCGCAAAGGGCGAACCATCAGCCAGGCAGAGTGGCCCGCTTGGCTGGTTTCCGCTTCATTACGCCCTGATGGCCTTGTTCATCGGCGGCATCACCTATGTGCCGACCATCTATCTGCCGTTTCTGCTGCGCCAGCATGGCGTGAGCAGCCCGACCTTGATCGCCCTTGTGTTGACGGCGGATTCAGTGGTCGGGGCGGTGATGGCAATAAACTATGGCCGCGCGCGTCGCCACCTGTCGGCGCATGCCGCGTTCGTCGTCAGTTTCGCCGCTGCCGGTATCGGCACGTTGATGGCGGCGCTGTCGCCCGGTGTGAGCGGGGTGATTGTCGGTATGGCCATTTTCGGTTTCGGCGTTGGCTGGTTCGTTGCCAATCTGCTGACGGCGCTGGGTGCAAAGGTCGGCAGCGAGCGGCAAGGGCGCGCGACCGGCTATACCAAGGCGGCGCATTTCCTCTCCGCGCCGTTATGCGTGGTGCTGATGGAGCCGCTCTCGCGCCGCTATGGCCCGCAGGGCGTGATGCTGGCGGTGTCGCTGGCCGCCTTTGCGCTGCTGCTGCTGATGCTCGCGCGGATCGTGGCAGCGCGTCACCGGAACCGTCGACTTGTCGCGGCGGAGCTGGCGCGGGGCTAGCCTCTCCGAGGAGATCCCGCCCGCGCCAAGGCCCGCTGCTAGTACAGCAAGGGTATCGGATCCTCGGGGATGCCGAGATTTTCCCGCAGCGTCTTGCCCTCATATTCGGTCCTGAACAGGCCACGACGGCGCAGCTCGGGAACGACCTTGTCGAGGATGTCGTCGAGCGAGGTCGGCATAACCGCCGCCTGCGCGTTGAAACCGTCGCAGGCGCCGCCCTCAAACCAGTGCTCGAGCTGATCGACGACATCGGTGACGGTGCCTCTAAGAGAAAAATGCGCGTTGCTGCCCGATGATCGGACAAGGACCTGACGGAGTGTCAGCCCCTCTCGCCTGGCGGCCTGCAGGTGATTCATCCCGCGGCTGATCACGGCTTCGGGCGGCAGGTCGGGAAACGGCTCGTCGAGGTCGCAGGCGCTGAGATCGATAAACTTCAGCGCCATCTGCAGCCGCGCCATCGATGCTCGCATGTCGATAAGGCCATCGAGCTCAGCCCATTTATCGTCGGCTTCCTGGCGGCTGTCACCGATGACCATGACCACGCCGGGCAGGATCTTGAGATGATCGGGATTGCGGCCCCAGGCAGCAGCGCGGCTGCGGATATCGCTGCGAAACGCCACCGCCTCCTCGAAGGTGGACTGGGCGGTGAACACCGCTTCAGCGACACGCGAGGCCAAAGCGCGGCCCTCCTCCGACTGCCCTGCCTGGATCATCAGCGGGCGGCCCTGCGGAGAGGCGACGCCGTTCAACGGCCCCCGCACGCGATAATATTTGCCGACATGGTTGATGAGGTGGATCTTGTCGAGGTCCTTGTAGATGCCGGACGCCTTGTCGCGCGGGAACGCGCCGGGCTCGACACTCGCCCACAGTTTCAGGACGACATCGGTAAACTCTTCCCCGCGCGCATAGCGCTCGGCGGGGGGCGGAAAGATTTGATCGGCATATTGAGCCGCATCGTCGGGCGAGATGCCGGTGACGATGTTCCAGCCCGCCCGTCCGCCGCTGATCCGATCGAGCGACAAGAGTTCGCGCGCGGCATCATAGGGAGGCCGGTAGGAGGTCGCGATGGTGGCTGCCAGCCCCAGATGCGTCGTATGGGCGGACAGCGCCGCCAACAGCGTCATCGGCTCGTAATTGTCGCCGCCTTGATTGTAGCGGAAAATCTCCGGCTCTTCGGCATTGCTCGGCGAGGCGGTGTCCGCCACGAACATCATGTCGAACTTGGCCGCCTCCAGCTTTTTTGCGAGATCAACCCATCGGCTGAAATCGTCGCCGAAACCGGTGTCGCTCTGACTCTGCCGCCAGCCCGCCTGATGATAGCCACCGCCTCCACTAAAGAGGCTGAGCTTCATTTTCTGCTTGTCCATATTCCGTCCTCCTAATGCGACAGGCGACGACAGGGCGTCGCGAACTTTACGAGTTTATTGGGTCTGACCACTTGCCTCGCGCGCAGCGGGGCTCGACCGGGTGCAGGCGTTTTTTCAGCTCGCTGTCTTGCCCGCAGGGCCGCTCCAGCCCGCCGGAAATTCGGTGAACCAGGCCGCAGGCAGATCGAGGAATTTGCGCGAGGCCGATCGGACGAGTTCGGCACGGCCATTCTCGTCAACGACCGCGAGTATGTCCGCGCCCTCGAAGATGACCTCGGAGATCTGGTCGCCGGTCACCCGCGTCGCCTTCGGCCCGCGCACGATCGTGGTGTCATCGAGATCGAACTGCGACGCTTCCCCCGATTCCCCGGTGACATGGATCGTCGTTCCGTTGATCCGACTGACTGTGCCGATCACGGGCATGGGAACCGAGCCGGGCAGAAAACGGACGTCCACCGACAGGCGCAATTTGTCCGATGTGTTGGGAATGCCGGCATGCGCCGTCATGCTGTGGAAGATCAGCAAATCGCCGGCGGCGTAGTTGGGTCGCCTCCAGGCCTCGTCCGCTATGCGACCGTCGGCGATCGCCTTGGATTGGCCTGGCGGGACGTCGTAGAGCGATCCCTTGTGAGACCCCGGCGCAACGGCAAGGCCGCCGACCGTCTGGTCGATGTCCATCAGCGGAATCCAGCAGGTGATGAACTCGATGCCGTAATTATAATGGCCGTCCTGGTGCCGGCCGGCGAAGAGGTTGGTCGCATTGGATAGCCCGGCGGGCGGCGCCGAACGATGCACGACGATCGGCACCCAACGCGGCTCGCTGTCGATGAGGGTGCGGACCACGCGATCAAGCGAGGGATGCGTCACCAATGCCCGCCACAGCGCGCTCTCGATCTGTCTCACCTGTTTGCCGTCGACGCGATCGACCCCAGTCCAGATCGGCTCCTCGGCGTCCCTGGCGACCACGCCTACATCTTTCAGGCGGTCCATATATTCGCGCTGCAGCGCTGCGACCGCATCCTTGTCGATGACATCGCGGAAATACAAAACACCATCCGCCGCCCACCGACTGCGCAATTGTTCCGGGCTATCAAGTAGAGGAGCGGAATCAGGCAGCCCATCGATGATAGGAGCCGCCTGGATAGTTGAAGTGTCTTGAGCATGCATAGATATGGTTCCCATGATACTGATACGATCTGCAGCGGTCGCACCATGGCCTTCTTGTTGACCGCACGCTTAGACCCTTTGATTTCAGGTTTCGACGCAACATTGGGCATTCGGACGTTGCAGCATTGTTTTCGGGGCACCGGTCAAACCGGCGGCTCGTGAAATGCTCCTCGCGCCAGAAAACCGGCCCCACCGTCTCTGTTGGCGAAAAGAGCTTTGACGTCTGGAAAAAGCGCGCAGGTGTCCCGTCGGCACTGAAAGGATAGCAGCGACGATGATCCGGGCCGAGCACAGCCACCCATCCCGTGGAGCCACAGCGTGAGCCAACGGGCCGCAATTGCCGGTATGGGCGCGACACCCTATTATTTCCGTGGCACCTCGGCACCGCAGACATTGTACGAACTGATCGGCAAGGCAGCCCTTGCCGCCGTTGCCGATGCCGGCCTGAAGATAAAAGACGTCGATGGCTTTGCCTTTTACGCGACCGGCTTCGAACCCGGCCTGTTGACCGAAATGCTCGGCATTCCCGCGATCACCTTCGCCGGCGTCGTCGCCGGGCAGGGTGGGGGATCGGCTGGCGTCCTCGACATGGCGGCGATGGCGATCGAGACCGGACGTGCCAGGCACGTCCTGTGCATCGGCGCATGCCAGCAGAGCGACCGGCGCTACGGGCTCGCGCTCGCCAACCTCGTCCCGACGCCGGACAGCATCTGGCAGCGCATTTCGGGACTGAAGGGCCCCGGTCATGCGCTGGCGCTGCTCGTGCGGCGGCACATGCATCTCTACGGGACCCGGCGCGAAGCCTTCGGGGAAGTCGTGATGGCGTCACGCGCTTATGCGGCGACGAGGCCGGAGGCGATCCGGCGCAAGCCGCTGTCGCTGGCCGAGTATATGGCGTCGCCGATGATGGCGGATCCGCTGTGCCGCCTCGATTTCTGCCTGGAGACCGACGGTGCGCTCGCCTTTCTGGTGACCAGCGCCGAGCGCGCGCGCGATCTGGCGCAACCTCCAGTCCATATTCTTGCGAGCGCGCATGGCGGCGAGGGCGACTGGGGGCGGTCGTTCTTCTCGCTCAACATGCCCGATTCGCATTTCGCGACGGCGGGCGGTGAGCATTGCGCCAGGCGCCTGTACGATGCCGCTGGTATCGCATCGGCCGATATCGACGTCGCCCTGCTATATGACCATTTCTCGCCCTTGGTGGTCATGCAGCTCGAGGATTATGGTTTCTGCGCCAGAGGGGAGGGCGGCCCGCTGGTCGAAAGCGGCGCGATCCGGCCTGGTGGCGCGATCCCGGTCAACCCGCATGGCGGCCATCTGTCCGAAGCCTATGTCATCGGCACGACGCACATCCGCGAAGCGGTCGAGCAACTGCGCGGCCACGCGATCAACCAGATTCCGGATGCCAGGCTCGCGTTGGTCACCGGCGGCCCCGCGCCGTTGCCGATGAGCGGCGCGATCCTGGGGAACTGACACCATGCCGGAATTGAGCACAGCGCCAGATCTTGCTGACCTGATCATCCCGATGGACGCCTGGACCGAACCATTCTGGGCGGGCACCGCACGGCATGAGCTGCTGATGCCCCGCTGCGGCGACTGCGGACGCTTTCGCTGGCCGCCTGGGCCGTTCTGCCCAGCCTGCCAATCGCAGGCGGTCGAGTGGGTCGAGGCCGGACCGGGTCGGATCTACAGCTTTACTATGGTCGCCGGTGCCAAACCCGGACCGGGCGGCGAGGCCTGTATCCATATTCCCGGTCTGATCGAATTCCCGGCCGCCGGATGCGTCAGGCTGCTGGCGGCGATCGTGGCGGCGGACCCCGCCACGCTCCACATCGGCGCTTCGGTGCATGTCGACTGGATGCAGGCCGGCAACGCAACCGTGCCGGGCTTCACCATGGATGCGCGACCTGCGGAAGCACCCTGCTAACAGACGATACCCTTCGCCCGGCATGATGCGAGATACTCTGTATCGATTCCAATGCCGTGCAGAATCTCATCGCTATGCTCGCCGAGGTGCGGCGATCGGCGAGGATCGACCGGCACCGCGCTCCCGTTGAACGAGACCGGGCCGGCCACCACCGTGACGGGCGTCCCATCGGGCACCGTCACATCGAACACATAGCCATTGGCAATGGCCTGGGGGTCGGTCGCGACCTCGGCGATCGATTGCGCAACTTCCCACGGCGCATCCCAACCGTGAAATCGGGCGCGCCATTCAGCGAGGCTCTTCCTGGCGAAGGCTGCGTCGAGTTCGCTCGTCAGCGCCGCGCCATTCTCGTCGCGCGACGGTGCATCGGAAAAGCGAGGGTCGGCGATCAGGTCCACGCGCTCGACCCGCTCGCACAATTCTGACCAGTATCGGACCGGATCGAGGAACATGAGCTGGATGTAGCGGCCATCCTGCGTGCGATAGGCTCTTTTCTGGGCGTAGAGCCGCTCGCTCATCGCGCTGTTATAGGCCTCTTCGGAAACGGCCATGGAAATGCAGACGTCCGCGGACAGGATCCACATCGCGGATGACAGCAGCGATACCTCGAGACTGGCCGGCTCGCCGGTACGTTCGCGGTTGAACAAGGCAGCGGCGATGCCGAACGCGATGTTCATCGCGCCCGCATGGTCGCCGAGCGCAGCGCGCGGGCGGATCGGCCGTTCGCCGGGCGGCGTGAGGGCGTGCGCGAACCCGCCGCGCGCCCAGAAGCAGGACGCGTCATAACCCGGCCGATCGGCTTCCTCACCCTTGAAGCCCAGGCCATTGCCATGCGCATAGATGATCTTCGGGTTGCGCTTGCGCAGGATGTCGATGCCAAGGTTCAGTCGGGCCAGCGCCGCCGGGCGAACGCTCGTGAGGAACACGTCGGCGGTTTCGATCAGCTTGAGGAAGAGTTCGCGCCCCTCGGCCGTCTTCATGTCGATCGCGACGCTCTTCTTGCCGCGATTATTCTGCTCCATCGACAGGTTGGCGGAAGCGGTCTGGCGTCCGTCATTGATCGCCAGCGTGCGATAGGGATCACCGGTGACCGCCTCGACATGGATCACCTCGGCACCGAGATCGGCCATCACCGCGGTCGCGGCGGGGACAAAGACAAACTGCGCGAGCTCGACGACGCGCACGCCCTTGAACATCTGGTTGGTCGCGGGTCGGGTCGACATGTGCTCTCCTGCGTGTTTATGGCCGGTCACGAGCTAGGCCAGGTCGTGATCGGGACGCCATCGCCGTTCGCCCGGAAGTTCTGCCCGGCCGTCCGCCGCCCAAAATTCCGTTGGTGCGACGGACCTGGACGATCGGCCATATTCCCCGGACTGACGAAGATGGGCGAATGGGCCCAACCGGCTAAGGTCGCCACACAAACCAACGGTGTGAGGGCAGGATGCGGATTTGTCGGTTTCAACGCGAGCTCGGCGGACCGGTTCGCGTCGGCCTGGTCGAACTGGATTTGGTGTATGATGTCACGGCGGTCGCCGATCTGCTTCCCAGCCAGCGATGGCCGTACCCGGCGGGCGACCAATTCATCGCGAACCTGGACATGCTGCGTCCGGCGATCGTCAACGCAGCGAAGGCGTCCGAGCCGCTGCGGCTTGAAGATATCCTGCTGAAATGCCCTGTCGCCAATCCCGGCAAGTTCATATGCGGTGTCGGCAATCATATCTCGGTGCTCGACCGGGGAGGGCACCCGCGCGATCTTGGGCTGCTGTTCAAGATGACGAGCGCCGCCGCCGGACCGTCCGACGGCGTCATCCTGCGCTGGGCTGACCGGGTTACGTTTCACGAGATCGAACTCGCGATCATCATCGGCAACGGGGGCACGCTTATTCAGCGCGGCGCGGCGCTGGATCATGTCGCGGGCTATGCCATCGGCCTCGATATGACGATGCAGGGCAAGGAATTTCCGAGCTTCGGCAAGTCGTTCGACAGCTATGGTGTGATTGGGCCATGGATGGTCACCGCCGACGAATTACCCGATCCGACGGCGCTGACCTTCGAGCTGACGGTCAACGGCATCGTTAAGACTGCCGATACGACGGCCAATTTCATCCTCAACGTTGCCGAGCTGGTCGAGCATGTCGCGTCGATCATGACGCTGCATCCGGGCGATGTGATCTTCTCCGGCACCCCGCCCGCTTCGGTCGGCCCGGTCGTCCCTGGCGATCTCATGCACGCGCGGTTCGATGGCATCGGCGAAATGACCGTGGCGGTCGCGGCCGGCAAACCAGGCAGTCAGCCGCCACGCTGAACGCGATGGCTCTGGGACGCCGGAGCGGCAGGCGCTCATTGAAAGATATGGTGGACGCACTTGGGCTCGAACCAAGGACCCGCTGATTAAGAGTCAGCTGCTCTACCAACTGAGCTATGCGTCCATACCGGGCAGCGTAAGAGGCGCGTTGGAGGCGCCGCCGCTTCGGGGAGGGCGCCCGTTAGCATCCGTCCCCCGCCTTGCAAACTCTTTTTTTCGATTTGAGCCCGCACCGGCCCGCTCCCCCACCCGGCCTCCCACAGAATATCCTGAATGGGAGGCCGGGTGGGGGAGCGGGCC
>Ga0307508_10001545_pt1 | contig 25766 bp, 25 predicted proteins | sample 9_EM_MG_FD_203089 | JGI IMG/M metagenome (GOLD analysis project Ga0307508, IMG submission 203089) | Populus trichocarpa ectomycorrhiza microbial communities from riparian zone in the Pacific Northwest, United States - 9_EM | ecosystem: Host-associated > Plants > Roots > Unclassified | place... | reverse complement strand
CGCCTCGATGGCGAAGATGAAGTCGGTGCAGCCGCAGCTCGCCGCGCTCAAGGAGCGCTATCCCGACGACCGGGTGAAGCAGCAGCAGGAGATGATGGAAATCTACAAGAAGGAGAAGATCAACCCGATCGCGGGCTGCCTTCCGGTGGCCTTGCAGATTCCGGTGTTCTTCTCGCTCTACAAGGTGCTGTTCGTCACCATCGAAATGCGGCATGCGCCGTTCTACGGCTGGATCAAGGACCTGTCGGCGCCGGATCCCACCAATCTGTTCACCCTGTTCGGGCTGCTGCAGTTCGATCCGACGCAATTGCCGGTGTTCGGCCATTACCTCGCGCTCGGCGTCTGGCCGATCATCATGGGCATCACGATGTGGTTCCAGATGAAGCTAAATCCGACGCCGCCGGATCCGACGCAGCAGCTGATCTTTGCCTGGATGCCCCTGATCTTCACCTTCATGCTGGCGGGCTTCCCCGCCGGGCTGGTGATTTACTGGGCCTGGAACAACACGCTGTCGGTGCTGCAGCAGAGCTTCATCATGCGACGCAACGGCGTGAAGGTCGAGCTGCTCGACAATCTGAAGGCGACCTTCGTCTCGAAGAAGGCCGAATCGAAGACGTGACGGTTCGCCAAAGCTCGGCTTGCTGTCTTCACTACGCGCAAACGGCGCGAACGACTTGATTCCGTCATTCCGGGGCGATGCGAAGCATCGAACCCGGAATCTCGAGATTCCGAGTCTGGTCCTTCGGACCATCCCGGAATGACGGTGGTTTGGATCATCGCTTCGCTCGCAATGCCGGCTGGCCCAGCCGCGCCCACCATCGGAAGCTCGTATGCCCGCCGACATCGATGCCAACCTGATCGAAGCGGGACGAAAACTGTTCGCCGGCGACTGGCGCTTTGTGTGGGCCGCGCCCTCGATCGAAACGCTACCTCCCATGGGCTCCACCGAGGTCGCCTTTGCCGGCCGCTCCAATGTCGGCAAGTCCAGCCTGATCAACGCCCTGACCGGCCGTAACGCGCTGGCGCGAACCTCGCACACACCCGGCCGCACCCAGGAACTGATCTTCTTCGAAGGTCCCGAAAAGGCCGGCCTGCGGCTGGTCGACATGCCCGGCTATGGCTATGCCGCCGCGCCCAAAACCAAAGTCGCGTCCTGGACCGCGCTGATCCATAAATTCCTGCAGGGCCGCGCAACGCTCGCCCGCGTCTATGTGCTGATCGACGCGCGGCACGGCCTCAAGGAGGTCGATCTCGAGGTGTTGCGGACGCTCGACAAGGCGGCCGTCAGCTACCAGGTCGTCCTCACCAAGGCCGACCAGGTCAAACCGGCCGAACTCGAGACCCGCATGGCGGAAACCGCAGCCGCGCTCGCCAAGCACCCGGCGGCGTTTCCGCAGGTGCTCGCGACCTCGTCGCGCAGCGGCGAAGGTATGCCAGACCTGCGCGCCGCGATGGTGCGTCTGTTGGGCGAGCGAGCGCGATGAACCGCCTGTTGCGCATTCTGATCGGTCTTGCCGCCATCATGGGCGCCGACGGCGTCATCCTGGCTGCGCTGTCCGCCCATCAGGCCGACGCGTCCCGGCTCGGCGCGGCCTCCTCCATGCTGCTGTTTCATGCGACCGCAGTGCTGGGGACCCTGGCACTGGCCGAGCGCGGCGTGATCCAATTGCGGATCGGACTTGCGGCCGCATTCGGCTTCGTCGTCGCAGCCACATTGTTCGCTGGCGACCTGAGCTTGCGGCAATTTGCCGGTCACGCGTTGTTCCCGATGGCAGCGCCAACGGGAGGATCCTTGCTGATCGCGAGCTGGCTGCTGCTCGGGGTCGCAGCCGCCTGGCCGCGGCGGGCATGATCGCATTGCTTGCTTCAATGCGCCCCGCGCCGACGAGGAGCGGGTTCGGAACTCAGCTCTTTGCGCACCGCCCGCCAATCGGATAGAACGCGCCCGATCTTCCCACAGACGAGACCCCGTTTCATGACCGACGTGTCGAACATCAGCCCGCTCGACCAGGCCCGCATCCTGTCCGAGGCGCTGCCGCATATGCAGGAATATGACGATGAAACCATCGTCATCAAATATGGCGGCCATGCCATGGGCGCCGAGGACACCGCCAAGGCCTTCGCGCGCGACATCGTGCTGCTGGAGCAGACCGCCATCAATCCGGTGGTGGTGCATGGCGGCGGGCCGCAGATCGCGACCATGCTGAAGCGGCTCGGCATCGTCTCGGAATTCGCAGCCGGCCTGCGCATCACCGACGCTGCGACCATCGAGATCGTCGAAATGGTGCTGGCGGGCTCGATCAACAAGCAGCTGGTCGGCTACATCAATGAAGCCGGCGGCAAGGCGGTCGGCCTGTGCGGCAAGGACGGCAACATGGTGACGGCGGTGAAGGCCACCCGCACCATGGTCGATCCGGGCTCGAATATCGAAAAGGTGGTCGATCTCGGCTTCGTCGGCGAGCCGGAAAAGGTCGACCTGACGCTGTTGAACCAGCTGATCGGCTACGAGCTGATCCCGGTGCTGGCGCCGCTCGCGACCTCGAAGACCGGCCAGACCTTCAATGTCAACGGCGACACCTTTGCCGGCGCGGTCGCCGGTGCGCTGAAGGCCAAGCGCCTGCTGCTGCTGACCGACGTGCCGGGCGTACTCGACAAGTCGAAGAAACTGATCCCGGAACTGTCGATCAAGGACGCCCGCAAGCTGATCGCCGACGGCACCATCTCCGGTGGCATGATCCCCAAGGTCGAGACCTGCATCTACGCGCTCGAACAGGGCGTGCAGGGCGTCGTCATCATCGACGGCATGACGCAGCACGCCGTGCTGCTCGAACTCTTCACCAACCAGGGCACGGGCACGTTGATTCACAAGTGATGGCCAAGGCCGCAACCCGAGAAGAGATCGTCATGGTCGGGCTTGTCCCGGCCATCCACGACTTTTCTCGCCGCGAGGAAGACGTGGATGCCCGCGACGTCGGCGCGAAGACGCGCTTCGCGCTTTGGCGCGGGCATGACGAGCGGAGAACGTGGCGATCGCGCCGCTTCGAATTGACACACGTCCTGATAGCGCTGCCGGCCGCGGTGCTGGCCTTTCTCGCCGCAGCCGCACCGGCGCTCGCCGACCTCAAGCTTTGCAACCGCATGAGTTATGTGGTGGAGGCCGCGATCGGCATCGACGACAAGGCGGCCACCGCGACGCGCGGCTGGTTCCGTATCGACCCGGCGGCCTGTCGCGTCGTCGTGCAGGGCACGCTGACGGCGGATCGCATCCTGCTGCATGCTCGCGCGCTCGGTCTCTACGGCGCCTCGCCCATCCCGCAAAACGGCAGCGACACGCTGTGCATCGCGCCCGGCGATTTCGTGATCGCAGCAGCCCGTCAGTGCCGCGCCGGACAGACGCCGGCGCCCTTCACCCAGATCACGCCGACCCAAACCGACGACGGTAATCTGGTGGCCTATCTCGCCGAAGCCTCGGAATATGACGACGAACAGGCGCGGCTCGCCGGCATTCAGCGGCTCCTGGTGATCGCCGGCTATGACGCCGCCCCGATCGACGGCGTCGACGGTCCGAAGACGCAAGCGGCGCTCGCGGCATTCCTCAGAGGTCGCGGGCTGTCGCCTGACGTCGCGCAATCGCCGAATTTGTTCAGCGTCATGATCGACGCGGTGCAGTCGCCGTCCGCGACCGGGCTGACCTGGTGCAACGATACGCCGCACAAGATCATGGCGGCGGTCGCCAGCGACGACGGCAAGACCGTGGTGAGCCGCGGCTGGTACCGCATCGACCCCGGCAAATGCCTGCATCCCGACATCACCGGCCAGCCGAAGCAGATCTTCAGCTTTGCCGAGGCCGTCGATGCCGAAAACCGCACCATCCGGCTCAAGGACAAGCCGTTGAACTGGGGCGGTGCGACACAGCTCTGCACCCGCGAAAGCAAGTTCGAGATCAACGAGCAGAGCGATTGCGGAAGCCGCGGCTTCGCCACGACCGGATTTACCGGCGTCGACATGACCGGCGGCGGCAAGACGCTGCGCTTTGCGATGCCGTGATGAAGATGAGCCGCACCTTCGACCACGTCGAGACCTGGGTGTTCGACCTCGACAACACGCTTTATCCGCACCACGTCAATCTGTGGCAACAGGTCGACGCGCGGATTGGCGAGTTCGTCAGCCGCCGGCTCAACGTGTCGGCGGAACAAGCGCGCCGGATCCAGAAAGACTATTACCGTCGTTACGGCACCACCATGCGCGGCATGATGACCGAGCACGGCGTCCATGCCGACGACTTTCTCGCCTATGTGCACCAGATCGACCATTCGCCGCTCGAGCCCAATCCGGCGATGGGGGCTGCGATCGCCGAGCTTCCGGGGCGCAAGCTGATCCTGACCAACGGCTCGACCGATCATGCCGGCAAGGTGCTGGAGCGTCTTGGAATTGGTGCGCATTTTGAGGCGGTATTCGACATCATCGCTGCCGAGCTCGAGCCGAAGCCGGCGCCGCAGACCTACCGGAAATTCCTCGACCTGCACGCCGTCGATCCCGCGCGAGCGGCGATGTTCGAGGATCTCGCCCGCAATCTGGTGGTGCCGCACCAGCTCGGCATGACCACGGTGCTGGTGGTGCCCGACGGCACCAGGGAGGTCGTCCGCGAGGACTGGGAGCTGGAGGGACGTGAGGCCACATACGTCGATCACGTCACCGACGATTTGACGGGATTTCTGGAGAGGTTGGCGAGGACGTAGAGAGGACGCCGTTGCCTCTGGCTCGCCCCGTCATGCCCCGCGAAAGCGGGGCATCCAGTACGCCGCGGCGTCCGGACAGCACTCAGGCTTCTCGGGGTACTGGATCACCCGCTTTCGCGGGTGATGACACGAGGCTTGCCTTGACTCTCCCTTCCCAAATCCCGAAAAAGCCGCTCAATTCCTAAAAAACCCGTCGCCCCAAGGATTCCCTGATGTCCCTGTCTGCCCTCGAATCCACCATCAACAGCGCCTTCGACGCGCGCGACGGCATCTCGACCGCGACCAGGGGGGAAGTCCGCGACGCCGTCGATTCCGCGCTGGAATTGCTCGACAAGGGCGAGACGCGCGTCGCCGAGCGCGAGGCCAGCGGCAAGTGGAAGGTCAATCAGTGGCTGAAGAAGGCCGTGCTGCTGTCGTTCCGCCTCAACGACATGAACGTGATATCAGGCGGACCCGGCAAGGCCTCGTGGTGGGACAAGGTGCCGTCGAAGTTCGACGGCTGGGGCGAAAACCGTTTTCGCGATGCCGGCTTCCGCGCCGTGCCGGGCGCGATCGTGCGCCGCTCGGCCTTCATCGCCAGGAACGTCGTGCTGATGCCGTCCTTCGTCAATCTCGGCGCCTATGTCGACGAAGCCACCATGATCGACACCTGGTCGACGGTCGGCTCCTGCGCACAGATCGGCAAGCGTGTGCATATCTCCGGCGGCGTCGGCATCGGCGGCGTGCTCGAGCCGCTGCAGGCCGAGCCGGTCATCGTCGAGGATGATTGCTTCATCGGCGCGCGCTCGGAAGTGGCCGAGGGTGTCATCGTGCGCAAGGGCGCGGTGCTGGCGATGGGCGTATTCCTCGGCGCCTCGACCAAGATCGTCGATCGCGAGACCGGTGAAATCTTCGTCGGCGAGGTGCCGGAATATGCCGTGGTGGTGCCGGGCGCATTGCCGGGCCGGCCGCTCAAGAACGGCCAGCCCGGTCCCGCGACCGCTTGCGCTGTCATCGTCAAGCGCGTCGACGAGCGCACCCGCGCCAAGACCAGCATCAACGAGCTGTTACGGGACTAATCGAACCGGCGCGTCGTCGAAAGCGACCAATATCCGACCGCGCGCCTCGCGGCCGGAGCGTTTTGCATGGACTGGGGTTGGTTCCTGTTCAGCTTTAACGGCCGCATCAACCGCGCCAAATACTGGCTCGCGACCTTGATCATCCTGTGCTGGATGATTTTCGTCCTCATGATACTGGCGACCCTGGCCACCGTCTTCGGCATTGGCGGTGGTCCGCTCGCCATCGATGCCGTCGGTATCTCCGCGTCAATCCCGTTCGGCAATGATGGGCCTTCATCCAAGGCTGCTCTGGTGACCCAGATCGTGCTGATTCCGATGACCCTCGTTTTCACATGGTCCTACGCGGCCGCCTCGATCAAGCGGCTTCACGATCGCAACAAGAGCGGCTGGTGGGTGGTTCCCTACATCGTTGCGCCCAGTCTCAACGATCAGTTCGGAGATTGGCTTGGTGATTCCCGCGCGGCGCCCTTCATTGGGCTCGCCGTGTTCATCGCGCTGATATGGGGCTTCATCGAGATGTGCCTCCTGAAAGGGACCCGCGGGCCCAACCAGTTCGGCCCTGATCCGCTGGCGCCGATCGATACGCGGCCGCGTTGGGACCAGCAGAGCGAACTGGAAATTGTACCGTATCGTGCTGGCCCACCGGCCGGCCCGCATGATAAGCGGGGGGCATGACCGATGCTCTCTCCATTGCCCGCGATCTCGTCCGTTGCCCGTCCGTCACACCGGCCGATGCCGGCGCGCTCGGCGTCCTCGAAACCCTCCTGAAGGCCAACGGCTTCGAGGTGCACCGTGTCACCTTCGGCGAGCCCGGCACCGCCGATATCGACAACCTCTATGCCCGGATCGGTACCTCTGCCCCGCACATCACCTTTGCCGGCCACACCGACGTGGTGCCGCCGGGCGACGAGAGCACCTGGAGCCACGGCGCCTTTTCCGGCGAGGTGAAGGACGGCTATCTCTATGGCCGCGGCGCGGTCGACATGAAGGGCGGGATCGCCTGCAGCGTCGCCGCCGTGCTCGACTATCTCGCCGCCAACGGTGGAAAGCCCAAAGCAGATGGCAAGGGTTCGATCTCGTTCCTGATCACCGGCGACGAGGAAGACATTTCCGTCAACGGCACCATCAAGCTGCTGCAATGGGCGGAGCAACGCGGCGAAAAATTCGACCATTGCGTGCTCGGCGAGCCCTCCAACCAGGAGGTGCTCGGCGACTGCATCAAGGTCGGCCGCCGCGGTTCGCAATCCGGCACGCTCCATGTCGATGGCCTGCAGGGCCATGTCGCCTATCCGCAGCGTGCCGCCAATCCGGTGCCGGATATTTCGCGGCTGATCGTTGCGCTCAGCGATGAGCCGCTCGACCATGGCAGCGCCCAGTTCCAGGCCTCGAACCTGGAATTCACCTCCGTCGATGTCGGCAATACCGCGAGCAACGTCATTCCGGGACAGGCGCGCGCCAAATTCAACATCCGCTACAACGACTGCCACAGCCCGGAATCCCTGCGCCAACTCGTCGAGGAACGGCTGGCCAAGGCCGCCGGCAACCGCATCCGCGCACGGATCGTGTGGGAGCCGTCCAACTCCAACGTCTTCGTCACCACACCGGGCCCCTTCACCGACCTGGCGATCGAGGCGATCGAGGAGGTCACGGGGCAAAAGCCGGAGTTGAGCACATCAGGCGGCACGTCGGATGCCCGCTTCATCGCGAGCTACTGCCCGGTGATCGAGTTCGGCCTGGTCGGCCAGACCATGCATCAGGTCGACGAGCGGACGCCGGTCGCGGACCTGGAAAAGCTGACAAAAGTCTATCGCGGGATCCTGGATCGGTATTTCGGGTAGCTTCTCTCTCGCCCCGCTCTTGCGGGGAGAGGGCCGGGGTGAGGGGCTGTTGCCGGGAATTCAGCTCGTGGTGAGTCCCCTTCACCCGAAATTCGCTTTTGCGAATTTCGACCTCTCCCCGCGAGCGGGGCGAGGTGGCCGCAAGCCCCGCCATGACGACCTCAATATTCCACCCGCACCAGATACAGCCCCTCTGGTGGTGCAACGGGGCCGCACGCAGCGCGGTTGCGGGCGGCGAGTGCGGCAGCAAGATCGTCGGCGCTCCAGCGGCCCTCGCCTGCCCACACCAGCGAGCCCACCATCGAGCGCACCTGACTGTGCAGGAATGAGCGCGCGGAGGTGCGGATCAGCACCGCATCGCCGTCTCTGACGACATCGAGCTGATCGAGCGTCTTCTCCGGTGATTTCGCTTGGCATTCGGTATCGCGAAACGTCGTGAAATCGTGCTTGCCGATGAGCCGCTGCGCGGCCTCATGCATCGCATCCGCGTCGAGCGCGCGCGGCACCCGCCAGACGCGGCCGATGTCGAGCGCGAGATTGGCGCGGCGATTACTGATGCGATAGAGATAGTGCCGCCGCGTTGCCGAGAAACGCGCCTCGAACGTGTCGGAGACGATGTCGGCGGACAGCACGCCGATCGGATGCGGGCGCAGATGCGCGTTCAGCCCGTCGCGCAGACGGCCCGGCGGAAACGGCTTTGCGATGTCGCAATGCGCGACCTGGGCGAGCGCATGAACGCCGGCGTCGGTCCGCCCCGCGCCATGGACGCGGACGTCTTCGCCGCAGATGGCTTTGACGGCGGCCTCCAGCGTTCCCTGCACCGACGGGGCGTTGGGCTGAATCTGCCAGCCGCAATACGGCGCACCGTCATATTCGATGGTGAGCTTGTAGCGGGGCACTCTACCCGAACCTCACGCCGGCCTTGAGCGGTGTGCCGCGCAAGAAATCCGCCGCCTTCATCGGCGCCTTTCCGGCGCGCTGCAATTCGATGATACGGACGGCGCCACCGGCGCAGGCGACCGTGAGATCGTCGTCCAGAATTTCGCCCGGCGTGCCCACGCCCTCGACCTGCTCGCAGCGCAGGATTTTCACGCGCGCCGGGGTGCCCTCGATTGGCATCTCGCTCCAGGCGCCGGGAAACGGCGACAGGCCGTGAATGTGGCGCAGCACCTCGCGCGCCGGCCTCGCCCAGTCGATGCGCGCCTCGGCCTTCTCGATCTTGGCAGCGTAGGTCACCCCTTCGCCCGCCTGTTTGGTGAGTTCGAGGCCGCCACCGGCGAGCGCGGCGATGGCACGAACCATCAGACCCGCGCCGAGCGGCGCCAGCCTGTCGTGCAGATCGGACGCCGTCATCGCATCCGATATTCCGATACGCTCGGCCATCGCGACGTCACCGGTGTCGAGGCCAACATCCATCTTCATCACCATGACGCCGGTTTCGGCGTCACCGGCCATGATGGCCCGATTGATCGGTGCGGCGCCGCGCCAGCGCGGCAGCAGCGAAGCATGCAGATTGAAGCAGCCCAGTGGCGGCGCAGCGAGAATCGCTTGAGGCAAGATCATGCCATAGGCGACGACCACGGCCGCATCGGCCCTGTGGGCGCGAAACTCCTCGAGCGCTTCGGGGGTCTTCAGCGTCTTCGGCGTCGTGACGGGAATGCCGAGCCGCCGCGCCTCCCGTTCGACCGGCGTCGGCTGCAATTGCAACCCACGGCGGCCGCCGGGCTTTGCCGCGCGCGTATAGACCGCCACGATTTCATGGCCGTCGCCATGAAGAGCGCACAGAGTCGGCACGGCGAAATCCGGCGTGCCCATGAAGATCAGGCGGAGCGGCATGGCCCTCACTCAGTGCGCGCGGCTACTCCGCGCGCTTGGCGGCCTTGGTGAATTTCTTCAGCACGCGATCGCGCTTCAGTTTCGACAGATAGTCGATGAACAGCACGCCGTTGAGATGATCGATCTCGTGCTGGATGCAGGTCGCGAACAACCCCTCGGCGTCTTCCTCATGCACCTTGCCGTCGAGATCGGTGAAGCGCACGCGCACCTTCGCCGGCCGTTCGACTTCCTCATAATATTCAGGAATCGACAGGCAGCCCTCCTCGTAGACCGCTAATTCCTCCGACGAGGACAGGATCTCCGGATTGATGAAGACGCGCGGCTGCGGATTGGTCTCGCCGTTTTCCTCGCGCTTGGCGAGGTCCATGGTGATCAGCCGCAGCGGCTGGGCGACCTGGATCGCCGCCAGGCCAATGCCGGGCGCCTCATACATGGTCTCGAACATGTCGTCGGCGAGCTTGCGGATCTCCGGCGTCACCTTCTCGATCGCCTTGGAAACCAGCCGCAACTGCCTGTCCGGCAGGATGATGATGTCTCTTAATGCCATGCCGCGCGATTTAAGCTGCTGATCTCTTGGGGTCAATGCGCCCGCAGCTCCGCTAACGCTTTGCTAACCATGATTGTTGGGACAACGTTAACCATAAAAATTTACCCGCCGTTCACCATAAATGTTCGCTCTTCGTTCGCACCCGGGTGCGAATCGGCTACAAGGCAGCATGAACCAGATCCTCATCATGATCGGCGACTGGCCGGTCCGCGCCATTGACGCGCTTGTTGGCTTCGGCGCGCTGGTGCTCGTCCTGCTGCTCGTGATCGCGATCGCGGTGGGGCGGTCGGGTCGCCGCGGCGCCGAGCTGGCGCAGGCGCAGGCATTCCGCGCCGACGAGCTTGAGGAGCGCCTGGGCGAGATGTTGCGCGCGCAAAGCGAGGCCAATGGGCGGGTCGATGCCATGGCCCAGGCGCTCGCCGGCCGCCAGGCCGACATGGCGCGCGCCGTCAACGAGCGGCTGGATTCGGTGACTCACCGCGTCGGCCAGTCCATGGAGCAGACCACGCGCCACACCATGGATTCACTGCGCGTGCTGCATGAGCGGCTCGGCATCATCGACAATGCGCACAAGAACCTCACCGACCTGACCACCCAGGTGACGACCTTGCGCGACGTGCTGTCCAACAAGCAGTCGCGCGGCGCCTTCGGCCAGGCGCGGATGGAAGCGATCGTGCAGGACGGCCTGCCGAAAGGCAGTTACGAATTCCAGTTCACGCTGTCCACCGGCAAGCGCCCGGATTGCGTGGTGTTTCTCCCCGACACGCGACCGCTGTGCATCGACGCCAAATTCCCGCTCGAGGCGATGACGGCGTTGCACGACGCCCGCACCGACGAGGAGAAGCGGCTTGCGTCACAGCGTCTGCGCGCCGACGTGATGAAACATGTCAGCGATATCGCCGAGAAATACCTGATTGCCGGCGAAACCCAGGACAGCGCGCTGATGTTCGTGCCGTCGGAATCGGTCTATGCCGAGATTCACGACGGCTTCGACGACGTGATCCAGAAGGCCTATCGCGCGCGGGTGGTGCTGGTGTCGCCGTCGCTGCTGATGCTGGCGATCCAGGTCATGCAGCAGATCATGAAGGACGCCCGGATCAGGGATGCCGCGGACCAGATCCGCACCGAGGTCATCAACCTCGGCGATGATCTATCGCGCCTGCGCGAGCGCGTGGTGAAGCTGCAGAAGCATTTCGGCGACGCCAACGAGGACATCAGGCAGATCCTGATCTCGGCCGACAAGATCGAAAAGCGCGCCGGCCGCATCGAGGAACTCGATTTCAGCAAGGCGGAGGCGCCCGCAGAGGCCCCGCGGCTCGTCACTCCGGCCACCCCCGATCTGTTCCCGCTGCGCAAGCTGCAGGCGGGGGAGTGAGACCGACTGTCATCGCCCGAATATGCTAAAACCCCGCTATGACCACTCAAGCTGTGCCCCCGACGAGCCCGTCTGCGACCGTCCCGCCCCGCACGAACTGGCGCGACATATTGACCGTCTATCTGCAGCGGCGCGTGCTCGTCGTGATGTTGCTGGGGTTTTCCGCCGGCCTTCCCTTCTCGCTTGCCGGCCAGACGTTGCAAGCCTGGATGACCGAAAGTGGCGTCAATATCAAAACCATCGGCCTGTTCGCTTTTGTTGGCACGCCCTATTGGGCCAAGGTGTTCTGGTCTCCGGCGATCGATGCCCTTGATATCCCCATTTTGACGCGATTGCTCGGTCGCCGTCGTGGATGGCTGCTCATCACTCAGCTGATGCTGTTGGCCGCGATCGTGCTGCTCGCTTGCAGCGACCCGCTGAGAGCACCGGGCCTCGTGGCGGTCGCGGCGCTGCTGGTCGCGACGGCATCCGCCACCCAAGACATCGTTATCGACGCATTCCGGGTCGAGAGCTTGCCGGAGCCCGAACAAGCCGCCGGCATGGCTTCCTATGTTGCGGCCTATCGCATCGCCGCTCTTGTCTCGGGCGCAGGCGCCTTGTTCCTGGTCAGCGGCTTTATGGGCCTGGGCTTCGGCCAACAGCAGGCCTACAGCGCAACCTTTATTGCGATGGCGTTTTTGATCATGGTCGGCATGGCCGCTACGCTTTTGGCAGTCGAACCGGAATCCTCGATTGAGGCCAGTGCTGAACACCTCCATGCCGACCATGAAAACCCGGGACGGCGTATCGTCGAGGTCGCGGTCGCGAGCTTCAAAGATTTTCTCTCGCGTGACGCAGCAATCGCAGTCCTTTCGTTTGTCGCCCTGTTCAAACTTGCCGATGCATTGGCGACCGCGATGAACACGACGTTCGCGCTGAAAATAGGATTCTCGCGCATTGAGCTCGCGGCCATCCTCAAAGGAGTCGGATTCGCTGCCTCACTTGCGGGCGGTTTTGCCGGGGGGTTCGTCGCCCGCTCGTTTTCGCTGAGCAAGAGCCTGTGGATCGGCGGCGTTCTCCAGGCAGTCGCGATTCTAGCCTTCGCATGGCAGGCTGTCGTTGGCGCCGACGCCGCGTGGCTGACATTTGCTATCACGGCGGAACAATTTACCGCCGGCTTGGGTACGGTCACTTTCGTTGCTTATCTTTCTGCTTTGTGCGGGAATCCCCTGCATACCGCGACACAATACGCACTGTTGACGGCGCTGGCGGCGCTTGGGCGCACCGTTTTTGCGGCGGGCAGCGGGTATGTCCAAGACGCAACCGGCTGGTTCTATTATTTCGTAATCTGCGCCGCCTCCGCGATTCCGAGCTTCATACTGCTCGCCTGGCTGCAACGGCGCGGACATTTCGAGACGCTCGAGACGGTGCAGGACTAGAAATCTCCGCCACATCGGCGGTCTACTCCTCAGCGTGTCGTCACCAGGCTCCATTTCGTGACCACGGCCTCGCTCATCTGACCCGCATCCTGCGCGCAGGCGATCTCGCCGACCTTGACCGAGACTTGCTTGCCCACGAAGCCCTTCAATTGCGCGGCCTGCGCGTCGCTCGAGGTGATCAGCTGAAAGGTTTCCGGTCCGGTCTCAAGATTGCAGAGCCCGTTCGGCGGCGGCAGCCGGCGCGGCTCGCTGGTGATCAAATAGATGGGCCACTTACCCTTGTCAGCGCGCATGCGCATGGCGTTCAGTTCGCCCGACAGGATATCTCCGGCATTGATCGGCTTGCCGGCCTTCACTACAGGTTCGGCCTGCTGGGCGGCGGACGCGGAGATGGAAATCATTGCCACGAGCGCAACCAAAGCCAGCCGTTTGCCGAATCGCGGTTTCGTCATTCGATCGTTTCCGTCTGTGATGATTAGAACAACGTCCGCTGCCGCATCGCGGCCGACAGCGTCCCTTCGTCGAGATAGTCGAGTTCGCCACCGACCGGCACGCCGTGCGCCAGCCGGGTGACCTTGACGTTGGCCTCCTGCAGGAGGTCGGTGATGTAGTGCGCGGTGGTCTGCCCGTCGACCGTGGCATTGAGCGCAAGAATGATTTCATGGACCAGGGAATCGTGGGCGCGCGCCACCAGCGCGTCGATGGTCAGATCCTGCGGGCCGACGCCGTCAAGCGGCGACAGCGTGGCGCCGAGTACATGGTAACGCCCGCTGGTCGCATTCGCCCGCTCGAGCGCCCAGAGGTCGGCGACATCGGCGACCACGACGATGATCGAGCCGTCACGGCGTGGATCGGTGCAGACCGTGCAAGGGTTCTGCGTGTCGATATTGCCGCAGGTCTTGCAGACCTGGATCCTGTCGATCGCCACCTGCAGCGCCGCCGCCAGCGGCGTCATCAGGGCTTCGCGCTTCTTGATGAGGTGCAGCGCGGCGCGGCGCGCCGAACGCGGACCAAGCCCCGGCAGCCGCGCCAGGAGCTGGATCAGGCGTTCGATTTCGGGTCCGGCAACCGCAGCAGCCATTCGTCTAGCCGAGCCCCAGTCCCGGAGGCAGGCCGAGCCCGCCGGTCAAGGCCTGCATCTTCTCCTGCACCGCGCTCTCCGCCTTGCGACGCGCATCGTTATGCGCGGTCACCAGCAGGTCCTCGAGGATTTCGCGCTCCTCGGCCTTCATCAGGGAAGGATCGATCTTCACGCCCTTTACTTCCATTTTTGCGGTCATGCGCACGGCGACAAGACCGCCGCCGGAAATGCCCTCGACCTCGACATGGCCGAGCTCTTCCTGCATCGCCTGCATCTTGGATTGCAGCTGAGCCGCCTGCTTCATCATGCCGAGGAAATCGGGCATCGTCACTGTCCTTACCTATGGATCGTCGCCGTCAAACTCGTCGACCGGATCTCCCACATCGACATCGGATTCCGGCAGCTCGGGGGCAAGCCTGCGCACCTCGACCACCTTGGCGCCGGGAAAGCGCGCCAGCACTTCCCTGACGCGCGGATCGGCCTCCGCGGCGCGCTCGCGCTGGCTTTTCTCGACCAGGCTCTGCTCGCGCAACGTCGGCTGGCCCTTCTCGTTGGAGACGATTACGGTCCAGCGCCGCCCGGTCCATTGCTCGAGCTTGCGCGACAGATCATTCACCAACGTCCGCGTCGCGTCGCGCTCCAGCGCCACTTCGAGCCGCCCGTCCTCGATGCGGACCAGACGCACATCGGCCTCCAGCGCGGTCTTGGTCAAGAGGTCGCGCTTCTCGGCGGCGAGCGCGACCAGGTCCGGAAAGCTCGCAATCCGGCGCGCGGGCTCGGACTGAGCCTGGGGTGCCGGCGCCATCATTTGCGGACGCAGCGAGGCTTCAGCACCCGAACGCGGTGCCGCCGGCGCGCGCATCGACGAAGGCGAGGTCGATGAGGGTGACGCCGACGGTGCACTGCGCGCAGGTGCGCCGGCCGCAACCACGGAGGCGCCGCCGCCATTCTGTTCGATCATCCGGATCGCTTCATCCGGGGTCGGCATGTCGGCAACATAGGCGATCCGCACCAGCACCATCTCTGCCGCAACCGCCGGCCGTGTCGCGCCTTGCGCCTCGGCGATCCCCTTGAGCAGCATCTGGAACATCCGCGACAGCACCCGCATCGACAATTTCGAGGCAAAATCGCGGGCGCGCCGCCGCTCGGTCTCGCTGAACGCGACGTTATCGGCCAATGCCGGTATGACCTTCACCCGGGTGACGAAGTTGACGAATTCGGCGAGGTCCGACAGCACCACGATCGGGTCGGCGCCGGTGTCGTACTGGTCGCGGAACTCGCGAAAGGCGCTCGCGATGTCGCCGCGCGCCAGAGATTCAAAGAGATCGATCACCCGCGTCCGGTCGGCAAGCCCCAGCATCTGCCGCACGGCTTCCGCGTGCACCGGACCCGCGGCGTGCGCGATCGCCTGATCGAGCAGGGACAGCGAATCGCGCACCGAGCCCTCCGCCGCGCGCGCGATGATGCCGAGGGCCTCGGCTTCGATCTCGACGCCCTCCTTGCGCGCGATATTGGCAAGATGCGTCATCAGCACGTCGGCCTCGACCCGGCGCAGATCGAAGCGCTGGCAGCGCGACAGCACGGTCACCGGAACTTTGCGGATTTCGGTGGTCGCGAACACGAATTTGGCGTGTTCTGGCGGCTCCTCCAGCGTCTTCAGGAAAGCGTTGAACGCCGCCGTCGAGAGCATGTGGACTTCGTCGATGATGTAGACCTTGTAGCGGGCGCTGGCCGGCGCATAGCGCACGCTGTCGTTGATCTGGCGCACGTCGTCGACGCCGGTGTGGGAGGCGGCGTCCATCTCCAGCACGTCCATGTGCCGGCTTTCCATGATCGCCTGGCAATGCGTGCCGAGGACCGGCATCTGGATGGTCGGCCCCTTCACCGAACCGTCCGGCAGGTCGTAGTTCAGGGCGCGAGCGAGAATGCGCGCGGTTGTGGTCTTGCCGACCCCACGCACGCCGGTGAGGATCCAGGCCTGCGGGATGCGGCCGGTCTCGAAGGCATTGGAAACGGTGCGGACCAGGGCGTCCTGGCCGATCAGATCGTCGAAACTGGACGGGCGGTATTTGCGCGCCAGCACCCGATAGGGCTTGGGCGCGCCCTGCGTCCCGCCGGGGGCGGGGCCGCTCTGACCGGCGCTATCGGGCATGGAAGAAGGAGCGCCAGCGTCGGTCATCGGTCGATCCGCAAATTGAGTATCTTTCGGCCGGCCTTGCGGAAAGAAACGTGAATCAAGCGGATGGCGACGGACTGGCCGTCTTTCGCGCGATTCGCTCGAAAAAACAGGTAGGAGACTGACGAGCGACCCGATCCGGACCTCGTTAGGGCTGCTTCCTTCCGGACCTGACCCGGTTGGCGAGTGGCTCGTCCACCGCCAATCTCCCGCTCCCTATTTGGGGCCAAAAGATCCGGAAAGCAAGCGCGGCCGAAGCCTCTTGTTCCGTCATGGCCCGGCTTGTCCAGGCTTGTCCCGGCCATCCGTGCCTTGCTTTGCCGCTTTGAGCACAAAAGTCGTGGATGCCCGGCACAAAGCCGGGCATCACGGGGTGTTGTTTGCGGGCCAAGTGTCTGCAACGGTATGGAACAATCCGAGAGATCTCATGTCCGATCCCGAATCCGCCTGGTCCCTCCATTCACAGCTCACGAACGACACCATCGACATAGGCGATATGCCGCTATGCCGGGTGCTCGTCATCAAGGACGCCAATTATCCTTGGCTGCTGCTGGTGCCGCGGCGCGAGGGGGCCATCGAGATCATCGATCTAGAGGAAGTCGAGCAGGCGCAATTGATGACGGAAGTTTGCCGCGTGGCGCGGGCGCTCAAGGACGTGACCAGGTGCGACAAGCTGAACATCGCAGCGCTCGGCAATGTGGTACCCCAGCTCCACGTCCACATTATCGCGCGCCGCACTGCCGACGTCGCCTGGCCCCGCCCGGTGTGGGGTGCCGCGCCGCCTCTTGCCCACGATGCAGAGGAAGTTCAGGAGTTCATTCGCGCGCTTCGCCGCAAGATCTGGTTAGGTTGAGACCTTATGTCCGCATTCGATTCGTTCCCGCTGGGACAGCCGGCCTTCGTCACCAATGTTCTCGACCGCGCCGCGCACCTGCGCGGCAATGACGAGAAACTCTTCGCTCTGGAGAGCCATCCCGCCTCGCGCGCCTATGTCGTGCATCGCGATTCGCTGGTCGTGAAGCGGGAGAACGACACCTCGCGCGCGCTGCTCCGCATCGATGAAGCGCTAAAGTTCGGCGCCAATCCCGGCACGATCTTCTTAGGCTTGCGCGACGGTGCGGCCGTGTTCGGCATGGGCATCTCGGCCCCTGCCGCGGAGATGCTGCTCAATCGCGACGACGTCGCGGTCACCGAGTTACGCGGCATGGCCATGCAGGGCGTGGTGCCGTCCGACCAGCTGTCCGCCATCGCCATGGCCAAATCGCTGGTGAGCTGGCATCAGCGCCACGGCTTCTGCGCCAATTGCGGAATGCGGACCGCCATGAAGGAAGGCGGCTGGAAGCGCGACTGCCCAAGCTGCAAGGCCGAGCATTTTCCGCGCACCGACCCCGTGGTGATCATGCTCGTGACCTCGGGCGAGAAATGCCTGATGGGACGGCAGAAGCAGTTCCCATCCGGCATGTATTCGTGCCTCGCGGGCTTCGTCGAGGCGGCCGAGACCATCGAAGACGCCGTCCGCCGCGAGATCCTCGAGGAGTCCGGCATTCGCTGCACCGATGTCAGCTATTACATGACCCAGCCCTGGCCCTATCCGTCGTCACTCATGATCGGATGCAGCGCACGGGCGCTCAACGAGGACATCGTGGTCGACCGGGCGGAACTGGAGGATGCGCGCTGGTTCGATCGCGGCGAAGCGCAGTTGATGCTCACGCGCAAACATCCCGACGGGCTGGCCGGTCCACACCCCTTCGCTATTGCCCACCATCTGCTCGGACGCTGGGTGCATGGCCAGGGCCATCGCTGAGCCGGAACCTGTGGACGTTGCCGATCCACCAGGCGCGGGCTCCGGCAGGAACGACGGTATCCGGCACCGGCTTCCAGTGGGCCTGGCAGCCTCGCAACGTCATGAAGTTGCATAACTTTTGGGATTGAGCGCGGCGGCCGACGGCAACGGGCTTGCCACACGCCGGGCTTGCTATAGAAGATTTTTCTATATATGAGTTGGAATGCCACCTCGTATGGAAGAAAGTTCTTCTCATGAGCGATCCCGCCGTTCAAATTTCTGAACCCAACCGTCGCCTCGATGCGATCGACCGCAAGATCCTGATGGTGTTGCAGGAGGACGCCTCCCTGTCGGTGGCCGAGATCGGCGACCGGGTTGGATTGTCGTCGACCCCATGCTGGAAGCGCATTCAGCGGCTCGAAGCCGATGGCGTGATCCTGCGCCGCGTGGCGCTCGTCGACCAGAACCGGATCGGCCTCGGCATCACGGTCTTCGTCTCCGTCGAGAGCGCCGACCATTCGGAAGCCTGGCTGAAGAAATTCGCCGACGCCGTCAGCGCGATGCCGGAAGTGATGGAGTTCTACCGGATGGCGGGCGACGTCGATTACATGCTGCGCGTCGTGGTCGCGGACATGCAGAGCTACGACGTGTTTTACAAGAAGCTGATCGGCGCGGTGCCGCTGAAGAACGTGACCTCGCGCTTTGCGATGGAGAAGATCAAGTCGGTCACCGCGCTGCCGGTGCCGGCCGCCTGATCGCGGCGATCTTGAGTTGGCACGACATGGCGACTTCTCGCCGTGCGCGAAACACCCAATTAATTCTAATCGCTGACCGGGAATTTACCTGCAATTAGCCGCCGCCCCGTAGTTTCGCGGGGATGGAGTGGAAAGGCACGATCGTTGCGCCGCGATGGCCAGAATGGCTCAACGCCGCGGTGTTGCTGGTCGTGAGTTGGCTCGCGATCGCGTTGCTCTCCCTGCATGCTCGCGACGGCGCCCAAGTTGTCGCCGTGGCTTTTCCGCCCTGGTGGGATTCTCAGCAGGTTTTCGCAGCTGCCGCGTCCGCCGATGCGGCCATCGTGCGGACCACTGCGATTCCGGCGCTGCTGGTGGTGAGCCCCCCTGAGCATGACGGGATGACGCGATTGCGCAGAGCCGGTGCCTGGCTCGCCATGGACCCGCAGGCGATCGCCGCCTGCTTTTCGAAATAGACTGGGAGATGAGGGATGACGGTCGAGAATGATGATCTGACCATGCTGCGCGACGCCACCAGCAGGACCTTGCTGGCGGTGCTTTGGCTGCATGTTCCGATCGCGATTGCAATCGGTGTGTTGCGTGGAGCCGACTGGATGATGCCGGCTGGCGTCACGGTGGTACTGGCTCTGGCCGCGACCATGTCGTTGCAGGCTGCCGGAAGCGCGCTGTCGACCCGCCTGGTCGTCGCGGTCGCGCTGATGGGGGACGTCTCGACCTTCGCCTATCAACTCGCCGGCCATCCGTGGCAAATCGACATCCACATGTACTTCTTCGCGACGCTTGCCTGCCTCGTCGCCTATTGCGACTATCGACCCATCCTGCTCGGAACGATCGCGGTCGCGCTGCATCACCTCGTACTGAACTTCGTGCTGCCGGCGGCGGTCTATCCGGGCGGGTCCGACCTTGGCCGCGTCGTTCTTCACGCCGTCATCCTGCTCATCGAGGCCGGCATTCTGATGTGGCTTGCCCAGACGCTCACCCAACTGTTCGACACGGCGGCGCAGAAGACCGCGGAGGCAAAAAGCGCGAGCGTCGCCGAAGCGCGCGCGACCGCCGAACGCCTGGTGGCCGAACGCCGCCTCAAACAGGAAAGCGATGCGGCAAGGCGCGAACTTGCCGCGGGCTTCGAGCGCAAGATCGGCAGCATCGTCCACGCCGTCGCCGTTGCCGCCAGCGAGATGCAGGCGCTCTCCGCGTCGCTGAGCAAGAGCCACGCCGAGACCTCGCGCAAGACTGCCGCTGCGGCAAGTGCATCGACCCAGGCCTCGACCAACGTGCAGACGGTCGCTTCCGCGACCGAGGAACTATCGGCATCGATCTCCAATATCGCCGAGCGGGTGACGCGCTCGGCCGCAATGGCCGCCAAGGCGGCCGCGGACGCGCGCCACACCAATGCCGTGGTCGAGGGGCTGCTCGCCGGCACGCAAAAGATCGGCGAGGTGGTGATCTTGATTCAAAGCATCGCCAGCCAGACCAATCTGCTGGCGCTGAATGCCACCATCGAGGCGGCCCGCGCCGGCGAGCACGGCAGGGGATTCGCCGTGGTGGCGAGCGAGGTCAAGGCGCTGGCCAACCAGACCGCACGGGCGACCGAGGAGATTTCCGCCCAGGTCCAGGACATCCAGAACGCCACCGGCGAAGCCGTCGGCGCGATCCAGGCGATCGGCGGGGTCATCGCCGAGATCGACGGCATTTCCAACGAGATCGCCGCCGCAGTCGAGCAGCAGGGCGCGGCGACAAAGGAAATTGCCGGCAACGTGCAGCGCGCGGCGGGCGGCACCAGCGAGGTCAGCAACAATATCGTCAGCGTCAGCCGGGCATCGCAAGAGGCCGGCGTTGCGACCTCGAAGATCCTCGAAGCCGCGACTGGCCTGTCGTCGCAATCCGAGCGCTTGAAATCGGAGGTCGACCACTTCCTCGGCTCGCTGCACGCGGCCTGAGATCGATGCATGCTGTCATCACCCGCGAAAGCGGGTGATCCAGTATCCCAGAGTATTGGAGCGGGATGGCTTTTGATTGAATCGGGATGCGCCGCTTGCTCCACCTCGCCCCGCTTGCGGGGAGAGGTCGAAATTCGCAGAGCGAATTTCGGGTGAGGGGGACTCTCCACGAGCTGAGTTCGCGGTGAGAGCCCCTCACCCCAACCCTCTCAGAGCGAGCTTTGCTCGTCTCGGCCCCGTAAGAACGGGGCGAGGGAGCACACTTCCTTGGCCGCGACAACTCAACCTAATCCCATCACGCTCTAGTCATCGAAATCGAGAAGCCTCGGCGCACTGGATACCCCGCTTTTCGCGGGGTATGACGGCGGAGCTCAAATCTTCTGATTGTACTCGCCGACTTCGGGGTGGGTGCGCAGGACGCTGTCCATCGCCTCGAACATGTCGCGCATGCGCTGTTCGGAGACGGGGCTCTCCACCACCACGACCAGTTCCGGTTTGTTGGAGGAGGCGCGCACCAGGCCCCAGCTGCCGTCTTCCACGGTGACACGTACGCCGTTGACGGTGACGAGATCGCGGATGTTCTGGCCCGCGACCTTCTCGCCGTTCTTCTGTAGCGCCTCGAAATGCTTCACCACCGCGTCGACGATGCCGTATTTGGCCTCGTCGGCACAGTGCGGCGACATGGTCGGCGATGACCAGGTCTTCGGCAGCGCGTCCTTCAGATCGGCCATCGACTTGCCGGCCGCGCGGTCGAGCATCTCGCAGACCGCGATCGCCGACACAAGGCCGTCGTCATAGCCGCGGCCGAACGGCTTGTTGAAGAAGAAATGGCCCGACTTTTCGAAGCCCGCGAGCGCGCCCAGCTCGTTGGTGCGGCGCTTCATGTAGGAATGCCCGGTCTTCCAGTAGGTGGTCCTGGCGCCCTGCTTCTGCAGCACCGGATCGGTCACGAACAGGCCGGTCGATTTCACGTCGACCACGAACTGCGCGTTCGGGTGCAGCGACGACATGTAGCGTGCCAGCATCACGCCGACCTTGTCGGCGAAGATCTCCTCACCGGTGTTGTCGACCACGCCGCAGCGATCGCCGTCGCCGTCGAAGCCCAGGCCGACATCGGCCTTGTGCTCCAGAACCGCGTCGCGGATCGCATGCAGCATTTCCAAGTCTTCAGGGTTCGGATTGTATTTCGGGAAGGTGTAATCGAGCTCGGTATCGAGCCGGATCACCTCGCAGCCGATCGCTTCCATCACCTGCGGCGCGAAGGCGCCCGCGGTACCGTTGCCGCAGGCCACCACGGCCTTCAGCTTGCGGGTCAGCTTCGGGCGGCTGGTGAGGTCGGCGATGTAGCGCGCCGGGAAATTCTCGTGGAACTGATAGGAGCCGCCGGACTTGTTCTTGAAATCGGCACTAAGCACGATCTCCTTGAGCCGGGTCATCTCGTCGGGTCCGAAGGTCAGCGGGCGGTTGGCACCCATCTTCACCCCGGTCCAGCCGTTGTCATTGTGCGAGGCGGTGACCATGGCGACGCAGGGCACGTCGAGCTCGAACTGCGCGAAATAGGACATCGGTGTCACCGCAAGCCCGATGTCGTGCACCTTGCAGCCCGACGCCATCAGACCGGAAATCAGCGCGTATTTGATCGACGCCGAATAGCTGCGGAAATCATGACCGGTGACGATTTCCTGTTTGGCGCCGAGCTCCGCGATCAGCGCGCCCAGGCCCATGCCGAGTGCCTGAACGCCCATCAGGTTGATTTCCTTGTTGAGCAGCCAGCGCGCGTCGTATTCGCGAAAGCCGGTCGCCTTCACCATCGGCTCGGATTCAAAGGCATAGGTGTTGGGAACCAGGACGGATTTCGGTTTCGGAAACATGGGGCGGCCTCGCGAAATGCTGAAACAAATGTCACGCAGCCATAGCGAATGCGCAGGCCGAGCGGAAGGCGGGACAGCCACTATGTTGCGATAAATTGAGGCCGATTTGGAGGCGTGGTCAGCCCGGTAGCGAGCGTCAAATCCGCTCCCTCAGGCGTCAAAGCGCCGTCTTACTGCTCGAGCACCATCTGCCCGTTGGCATATTCGAAGCGTTTCAGCTTCGAGAGGAAGGACAGGCCGAGCAGGTTCTCGGACAGCGCCTCGTCCGGCAACACCACCGCATCGACGTCGCGCACGATGAGCCCGCCGACGTCGATCATGGCAAGCCGGGCGCGCGCCGCTTTGATCGTGCCGTTCGCGGTTGCCACGTTGGCATTGTACTCGCCGCGCGACGGGCGGAGACCGAACCGCGCTGCCGAGGTTTCGTTCAGCGCCACTACGGACGCACCAGTGTCGACCATGAAGGCGATGCGCTGGCCCTCGATCCGCGCGTCAGTCAGGAAATGGCCGCGCCCGTCACGCGGGATGTTGAGGGCGCGCAGACCAGACTGTGTTGGCGGCGGAACCGGCACGGTGGCCCTCACTGCGGTGTTCGCGGACGCAGGTGCCGGCGACATCTTGTCCGCGATCTGGGCCATGAAGGTGCCAAGCCCGATCATGATCGCCGCAAGGATCATTATGTTACGCATGACGCAATACACACCTGCCGAAGGAGATTCGAAAATAGCACCACATCCGCGACCAAGCCGCGACTAACGGGACACCTGAAGGCTGCCATTTTCGCGAAAAGGATGAGCGAAGCGTTAACGGCGGCGCTTACGTCCCCCGCGGCTTGACCCGGCGCGTCGGCGGCGCGCTGGCCGGATCTTCCGGCCAGGGATGCCTGGGATACCGCCCCCTAAGATCGGAACGGACCGCCGCATAGCTGCCGCGCCAGAACCCCGGCAGATCCCGCGTCACCTGCACCGGGCGCTGGGCGGGCGACAGCAGTTCCAGCACCAGCGGAACCGCCCCCCTGGCGATCGAGGGATGCGTGTTGAGCCCGAACAATTCCTGCAACCTGACGGCAATGGTCGGCCCCTGCTCGGCCTCGTAGTCGATGGCGAGCACGGTCCCGGTCGGCGCCTCGAAATGCGTCGGCGCCTCGCGATCCAATCGCGCGCGCAAATCCCAGGGCAACAGCGTCATCAGCGCCTCCGACAGATCGCCGGACGACAAATCCTTCAACGCCGTCTTGTCATGGAGTGCCGGAACCAGCCATTCCTCGCGGGCCGCGCCAAGCGCGCCGTCGGACAAGTCAGGCCAGCCTTCGCCTTCAGCCTTGCGCAGGAACATCACGCGATCGCGCCACTGCCTGGCTGCCTTCGACCACGGCAATTTGTCGATTCCAGCGGCGATCAGGCCATCGGCGAGGATGCGCGCCGTCTGTTCCGATGGCGAAAGTTGCAGCGGCGCCTCGGACAAGGTGATCGCGTGCAGCGTGCGTCGGCGCCGCGCCCGCAGCGCCATCGCGCCGCGGTCGAACGAAATTTCATCCGCGGTCTCGATCTCGCTGGCGAAATGCAGCGCTATGTCGTCGATCGTAATCGGTGCCGCCAGCAGGATGCGCCCGTTGGCCGCCGTTCCCGTCAGTTCAGCCACCGCGATATAGGGCGCACGCGCCAATGCGGAGGTCTGCTCCACCGCAGCCCCCCGGCCATTGGCAAGGACAAAACTGCCATTGCCGCGGTTGCGTGCGACCCGGTCCGGGAAGGCGAAGGCGAGCATCACCCCGGTGCTTGGCTCCTCTCCGCCCCCTGGAATCGCCACCGGCGACGCCGCCACCTGCGCCGCCCAGCGCCGCGCCATGTCGCGGGCGCTGCCTGCGCGCTGCGCGCGGTCGCGGCGGAACTGGTCGAGCCTGTGATCGAGATCCGCGCTGTCGCCGCCGAGCCCGCGCTCGGTCAGCACCGCCGCGATCTCGGCCGCCTCTTCGCCGGCACCAAAGCGATGCGAATCCACGATCATGCGCGCCAGCCGCGGCGGCAATGCCAGCGCGCGCAGGCTTTTTCCTTCCGCGGTAATACGGCTGTCGGCATCGAGCGCGCCGAGTTCGCGCAGCAGGCTCTTGGCCTCCTTCAGCGCGGGCGCGGGCGGGGAATCGAGAAACGACAGCGCCGCCGGCTCGCTGACGCCCCACTGCGCGAGATCAAGCACCAGCGAGGACAGATCGGCGCTGAGGATTTCGGGCTGCGTGAAGGCGGCAAGCGAGGCCGTTTGCGGTTCGTCCCATAGCCGATAGCAGATGCCGGGCTCGGTGCGCCCGGCGCGGCCGCGGCGCTGATCCACCGCCGCGCGCGAGGCCCGCACGGTCTCGAGCCGCGTTAGCGCAATATCCGGCTCGTAACGCGGCACCCGCGCCAGGCCACAATCCACCACGATGCGTACGCCCTCGATGGTGAGCGAGGTCTCGGCAATCGAGGTTGCGAGGACGACCTTGCGCGTCCCCTTCGGCGCCGCCGCGATGGCGCGATCCTGCGCCGCCGCCTCAAGCGCGCCGAACAACGGCACGATTTCGATGCTTGAATCATGAATCCGCTCGGCGAGAAAATTCTGCGTGCGGCGAATTTCGGCCGCTCCCGGCAGGAACGCCAGCACGGAGCCGGGGTCCGCGCGGAGCGCTGACGCTATCGCGTCCGCCATCTGCCGCTCCAGCGGCGCGTCCGCTCTGCGGCCGAGATAGCGCGTCTCCACGGCAAAGGCGCGACCCTCGCTGGCTATGACCGGCGCATCGCCAAGCAATGCGGCAACCCGCGCGCCGTCGAGCGTCGCCGACATCACCAGGATGCGGAGGTCCTCGCGCAAGCCGGCTTGGGCGTCACGCGCCAGCGCCAGGCCCAGATCGGCATCGAGCGAGCGTTCGTGAAATTCGTCAAACAAGACCGCGGCAACGCCTGATAACTCGGGGTCATCGAGGATCTGGCGCGAGAAGATGCCCTCGGTGACCACCTCGATCCGGGTCGCGCGGGAGACTTTGGAGCCGAATCGGACGCGGTAGCCGACGGTCTCGCCCGCCCGTTCGCCCAAACTTTTCGCCATGCGCTCGGCGCTGGCGCGGGCGGCGATCCGGCGCGGTTCGAGAACAATGATCTTCTTGTTCTTGGCCCAGGGCGCCTCGAGCAGCGCCAGCGGCACGCGCGTGGTCTTGCCGGCGCCCGGCGGCGCCACCAGCACGGCGACATTTTTGTTTTCGAGCGTCGCGGAAAGCTCGTCCAGCACCGCGTCGATCGGAAGGGGCGTGTCGAAACTGCGCACGAGTTATCCAATTCCGCCTGTGCGGCTCCCTCTCCCCGCGCTTGCGGGGAGAGGG
>Ga0307508_10001544_pt1 | contig 25776 bp, 18 predicted proteins | sample 9_EM_MG_FD_203089 | JGI IMG/M metagenome (GOLD analysis project Ga0307508, IMG submission 203089) | Populus trichocarpa ectomycorrhiza microbial communities from riparian zone in the Pacific Northwest, United States - 9_EM | ecosystem: Host-associated > Plants > Roots > Unclassified | place... | reverse complement strand
GAAGAATGTATGATCAAATACCTGATAATAGACGATGAACACATAGCCCATGACGTCATCAGGGGTTACTGCGATATGCTGCCCAATTTGGTATTGCAGAAGAGCTGCTATGATGCCATTGAGGCGTTGGAATACCTGAATGAGCGTACAGTAGATCTTATCTTTCTGGATCTCAAAATGCCAAAACTTAAAGGGTTTGAATTTCTTAAAACCTTGCAGTCTCCACCCAGGGTGATTGTTACCACGGCATACCAGGAGTTTGCACTGGAAGGGTACGAGCTCAACGTAGTAGACTATTTGCTGAAGCCATTCAGCTTTGAGCGCTTTGTGAAAGCAGTAAATAAGGCATTGGGCGCTTCAGCACCATCCACGGCTTCTAAAAACGTTCAGGCGGGCAATCAATCTGCTACCATTTTCCTTCGATCGGAGAATAAACATATACAGGTGAATATTGCTGATATTCTCATTCTGGAAGCTGCCGGTAACTTTGTGAAAGTGATTACAGCAAAAGACTCCATTATGGTAAGAGATACGTTCCTGGTTCTTTTAAATTCTTTGCCTCCTGAGGACTTTTTGCAGGTACATAGATCATTTGCAATAGCTCCAAAACACATCAAAAGTATTGAAGGTAACCGAATATCAATTGGAGATCATAGCGTGCCTATCGGCAAAATGTATAAGGCGTATATAAATAGCTTATTAGGGTAGACATATTTAAATTCGGCTGCCGTCTCACCAGGCGCAGCTTATAGTTTGACCAGGCTTATAAAGAAAACATCGTTTTCGCGAATGTCCAGGTCTTTGGAAAAAGGAACCCCGTTTTTTACGTCAATGAGCTCCCTGTAAACGGGTGAACCATCGTTTTGCCTCTTTATCTGCTCTACCTGTTGCCTGGTAAGTTGCGCAGGCTTTCCCATTGAGAGATAGGTAGAATAAGCATCGTTGCTGCGATAACCTACTTTATACACTTCAAGACCATAACTACCCGCAGGTACATTTGCAATATTAATGGTCAGCTTTCCTTTTGATTTTGATGGTAAATCGCGGATATAATACGCCTGGTTATGAACCGAATCGCCCGGATGTGTATTTGTAAAATCCCAAACAAGCGCCTGGATATTTCCCGGCGAATCCCTGCAAATCCATGAAGCGGAATCTTTATTCATTAACTCAATATTCCCCAGCCGGTTCATAAACTGGTATGAATAGAATACCGGTTTGTTAATGCCCTGCGTATTCAACATTCCAAAGCCTCCGTGAAAAGGGGTAAAACGGGGCCCGGGTTCTTCGAAAATATCGGTAAAAACCCAATACGACATAGAATTGGCGGCATTGCCAACATCTTTAATCTTTTGCAGAACATAGGCCGCTTCGTGATAGCTGTCATGAATAGGATCGGCGGGAGTATACGATGCGCTCCACTCGGTGTAATGAAGTTCCAGGTCTGCCATGGAAGAATTCGAAATTTCCTTTCGTGATTGAAGCACATCGCCGCTGATGCTCATAGGGTTTTTGTCCAGCACGGTTCCCGAGTTGCCAAATTCGTCGAGAAATCCCTGCTTTACGCCATAGGCATGGGTGCTTATAAAATCTATTGGCAGGTTGTTTTTATGGCAATACGCAATCATTTCGCTTTCCCATGCGGATCCGGCAGTTCCCGGCCCGCCTACGCGATAAGAAGTATTGACGCTTTTGATTGCTTTAGCACTATACGTGTATAGCTTGAAATACTCTTCCTGGGTTCCTGCCCAGAAACCATCTAAGTTTGGTTCGTTCCAGACTTCAAAATACCAGGTTTTAACCTCATCTGCGCCGTAACGTTCTGTAAAATGTTGGGCCAGGTTGCGGATCAATGCGCCCCATTTTTCATAATCCTTCGGTGGCGTTACATTGCCTCTCCACCAAAAAATTGTTTTTTGACCACTGGCCAGTGCCGAAGGCATAAAACCCAGCTCAACAAAGGGTTTTATGCCAATGCTATGTAGGAAATCAAATAAAACGTCTACGTACATATAATTGTACTCCGGCTTCCCGTTTTTATCCTCTTTGTAAACGGCCATGTCATCTGTCAGAAGCCCATGCATGCGGATATATTTGAAACCACATTCTTTCTTTACATAGGCAAGTTGCTGCTGCCAGTCGGCCCGAAGGCCTTCGTTTGCCCGGCCTGCACCTACACATTCCCTGAACATGTAATTCAATGGGCCTTTTGGCAGGTTAAAATCGATATTAATTACCCTTTCAGGTAGTTGCTTTTTTTTATTTGACCCGGTTTGAGCAAAAACAGCAATGGCTGTCAAACAGGTAAGCACAAATAGCGTAAGCCCTTTTTTTCTCATATTTTTTGAATCGTTAAATAAGTATGGCTATTAAGCGCCCTGTGCCGGTATGCCTGGCAGGGAAGGGGCATGTTATTTCATGTTTATTACTTAAAGTTAACGGAATGAAACCGTATGTTTTATGGTAAATGTAAATTTATCCAACAGGTTGACATTTTGTACAAATATCTTCTTCCTGGATCCATCTTCCTGATTGCTTTATATTTGCCCCATACAAATGTAACAATGAAAAAAGTTTTTGGTGTTATCATGCTTCTTTCGCTAATGGAAACCGTTGCTGCCCAGCAGGCAAAACTTAACCAGCTGCTTTATGGCGTAGCCTATTATGATGAATACATGCCGTATGAACGATTAGATAAGGATGTTCAAATGATGAAGGAAGCAGGCATCAACGTTGTCCGTATTGCCGAGTCAACCTGGAGCACTGTAGAACCCCAGGATGGCATATTCGACTTTACACATATTGACAGGGTATTAGGTGCCATGCACAAAGCCGGCATCCGCGTCATTGTGGGAACGCCTACCTATGCTGTTCCAACATGGCTGGTACGAAAATATCCTGATGTATTGGCTATTACGCCACATGGGCAAAACCAATATGGCCCGCGGCAGAACATGGATATTACCAATAAACATTTCCTGTTTCATGCCGAACGGGTGATCCGGAAGATGCTGGAACACGTAAAAGACCATCCTGCCATCATCGGCTATCAAATTGATAATGAGACCAAAGCATACAATACCGCCGGCCCGGAAGTACAGCAATTGTTTGTAGCTTATATGAAGAATAAATTCTCCTCATTAGACAGCATCAACAAGACTTTCGGATTAGATTACTGGAGCAACCGTATCAACAATTGGGAGGATTTTCCTTCTATGGCAGGCTCCATCAATGCAAGCCAGGTTGCTGAATTTGCGAAATTTCAACGTAAGCTGGTCACCGATTACCTGGCCTGGCAGGCTGCTATAGTAAATGAATACAAGCATTCCGGGCAATTCATCACCCAGAATTTTGATTTTGAATGGAAAGGCCATTCGTATGGCATACAGCCCGAAGTAGATCATTTTGCTGCCGCCAGGGCATTGGATATTGCGGGCGTGGATATTTATCATCCTTCGCAGGATGCGTTGACGGGTATAGAAATTTCATTTGGCGGCGACGTAACCCGCTCGATGAAAGCAGGCAAAAATTACCTGTTGCTGGAAACGGAAGCGCAGGGTTTTCCTCAATGGGTACCTTATCCCGGGCAGCTACGCCTGCAGGCATTCAGTCATGTAGCCTCGGGAGCCAATATGGTGGAATACTGGCACTGGCACTCCATTCACAATTCAATCGAAACGTACTGGAAAGGGTTGTTAAGCCACGACTTTGAGCCCAATCCTGTTTATGATGAAGCAAAAACAATCGGCAAAGATTTTCAGCGATTGAGCCCTCACCTCATCAATCTTACAATAACCAATAAGGCGGCAATTCTATTCAGCAATGAGGCATTAACAGCATTTAACCAGTTTAAGCCTGGCCGGGAAAATTACAACGACATCCTCCGCTCAATGTACGATGCATTATATCGGATGAATGTAGGCGTTGATTTTGTAGATCCAACAAGCGCCGGTTTAGAAAATTATAAACTCCTTATTGTCCCCGCTTTGTATGCGGCTTCCGACAGTTTATTGGTGAGATTAAACCTTTTCGTAAAAAACGGGGGCCATGTTGTGTTTACGTTTAAAAGTGGTTTTTCGGACCAGCATGTAAAAGTGAGGACTTCCCGCCAGCCGGGGATCATCAGTGAATCTTGTGGTATTTATTATAATCAGTTCACCGTTCCGCAAAACGTATCCCTGAAAGGTGATCCTTACCAGGTTGGCAACGAAAACAATAAAATAAAGACCTGGATGGAGTTAATTATTCCCGGCACCGCCAAAGTGCTGGCTTCTTACGATCATCCTGTGTGGGGTAAGTATGCGGCTATTACAGAAAATAAATATGGTAAAGGACTGGCTACTTATATTGGCTGTATTACCAGTAATGAATTAATGGAGAAAATACTGGCAAATGCTGTAAAGAAGGCAGGTTTGTGGGGAGAAACACAGCAGCTCTATTTTCCGATCATCACCAAACAAGGCATTAATGAAAAAGGGAAAACAGTTCGATACTTTTTCAATTATTCTGCACACCCCGCCACTTTCAATTATACTTTTGAGAACGGACGTGAATTACTCCGGGATGAAGCTGTAAATAAAGGCACTACCATTGCGTTAAAGCCATGGGATGTTAAGATTATAGAGGATTAATTTATACGGACGCTAAATCGAATGGAAGCTTTCTTATCCGGTTGCCTGTTAAATCGTAAACGGCGTTGGTAAGTGCAGGAGCAAATGCCGGTAAGCCTGGCTCCCCTACACCTCCTGCATCGGCATCATTTTCCATGATGTATACCTCAATTGGTGGAATGTCTGTTATACGAGGCATTTTGTAGGCGTAGAAATTTTTTTGTTCTGTCATTCCGTCTTTAAAAGTTATTTCATGCATAGTAGCTGCACCCAGGCCCATCACTATAGCTCCTTCCACCTGGGCTTTGATGGTATCGGGATTTACATACCAGCCACAATCTATCACTGCCCAGACGTTGTCTATCTTCACTTTGCCATCCGGATGTCTTGATATTTTTACTACCTGGCCTACGGTACTTTCGAAACACTCAGTGATTGCAGCGCCATAACCTTCGTTTTTCTTCCTGCTTTTCCAGCCGGATACTTCTTCCAGCTTGTCAATAAGCCGATGCCAACGTTCCTCTTTCAGGTGTTGTCTTCTGAACTCAAGCGGGTCTTTTCCGGCCTCGTGGGCCAATTCATCCATGAAGCTTTCATAAGCGAATCCATTGGTGGAGGCATAAACTGAGCGCCACCACATAGTGGGTATGGGCGTTTCAAACGGAACTTCTGCGAAGCTGATATTCTTAATGGTCTCAAAATATGGCTTTAAAAACCCTTCTGATGTGCTGCGGTTAGCCACATCCTTTCTGCCGCCTCTCCAGTGGTCATTATTTTGACCGGCCATTCTGGTTTTGAAAGCAGTGATTTCACCGTTCGCAATAACTCCTTCGCAGCGGTAAGAGATACCAGGCCGATAGGGTCCCTGGGTGGCATCGTCTTCCCTGGTCCATACCACGTGCACCGGGGCTCCCATTTCCTTAGATATAACTGCAGCCTCGTGTGGATAATCCATAAACGCTTTCCTTCCGAACCCTCCACCAAGAAAGGTCAGGTTTACAATCACCTTTTCCCTGGCCAGGCCCATCTCTTTGCTTATATAATCCTGCACCCATTCTGGCGCCTGTATAGGCCCCCAGATTTCAACTTTATCTCCCTGGTAATGAGCAACGCAATTTACCGGCTCCATGCAACTGTGCGACTGGTAAGGGGTCTGGTAAACCACATCAATCTTCTTTTCGGCCTGTTGTATAATATTATCAGGGTCTCCCTGCCTGCGAAAAGAAAGCCCTTCTTTTGTTTTCAGATCTTCTTCCTGGCGCCTATAAATCTCCACGGTGTTCAAATGCTCAAACCCGCTATCGTCCCACTCAATTTTTAACGCTTTCTTCCCCTGAATCGCTGCCCACGTTGAATCTGCCACAACAGCAACACCTTCACGGTAGGTACTAAAAACCCCCATTCGTGTTTTGAAAACATTCCTGACGCCGGGTATTTTACGGGCCGCCGTATCATTGAAGCTTTTTACTTTCCCCCGAAGCCGGGGGTTACGCTCCACCGCAGCATAAAGCATCCCCGGCATCTTCTTATCGAGGCCGAATATGGCTGTACCATCTGTTTTCAAAGCGGTATCCTGGCGGCGAAGCGGCTTACCTATCAGTTTGTACTCAGAACGGGCTTTGAGCTTACTATTTTTAGGTGCTTCCAGTTTTGAAGCGTCGGCTACAAGTTCTCCGTAATGGAATTTTCTTCCCGATGGCCGGTGTATAACATGCCCTGCTTCCGCATAGCATTCTGTTTGCGGTACGCCCCATTTCCTGCCCGCTGCCTCTATCAGCATTTCACGGGCTGTGGCGCCCAGGTTCAATAAATTCTTATAGGAAGTACGGACGGTAGAACTACCTCCCGTTACCTGGTTCCCGTATTTCTTATTGTTGCCTTGTGCAAAAACGATATTCACCTCATCCAGGTTTACCTCGAGTTCTTCGGCGACAATCTGCGGTATAGCCTGGTAAACGCCCTGCCCCATTTCGGCACGGTGACTGAAAATAGTGACTTTGCCCGAAGTATCAATATGTACCCACGCATTAAGTTCAATATCTGTCGTTTCCACGGCTGCCGCGTTTAAAATTGTTGCAACCCCGGCGCCTGCAGGGAAATAGAAACCTAAAAAGAAAGCTGTTCCCGTTAAGCCGGAAACTCTGAGGAAATTCCTCCTCGATATCGTTTTGGTGTCCATAATTTGTGACATATTTGAATTATCGTTTGGGAGCATATGCGCCGTTATTAATCCATGTATCCCAGGCTATAAGAAAATTGTTATAGCTCAGTGAAGGCGGCATGCGGCCCTCGCCCATGTGCCAGCCCGCTTTTACCAAAGTATCGCGGGCATGTTCCAATAGCTGTTTTTTATTTTTATGGCCATTTTGGTTATAGTTCATAATCTGCAAGGCAAGCTGACGCGGCGTCTTTCCCTGGAAAACCATCTTCATATCGGAGGGAGGCAGCTGCCATTTGGGATTGCCCGGAGGGGTATTTACACCGGGAGTATTCGTTGGCTGATGACAATTGGTACATTTCAAAGCATATACGCCGGTTCCATCTTTTCCGCGCTGTACATTCATGGTGTGTACATGGCTGTCGTCTCCTTGTAAAGGCTGGTCGCCGGCAGGGTGGCAATTCATACACCGGGGGCTCATCAATACTTTATACACCTTCATAAAGGCGGCCACTGATTTAACGCTGTCGCTGCTCATATCATCATATCCTGCAGTATAGCCCGCAAAATCGTTCCTGTCTTTAAATGTTGCTGCAGTGGCTGCAATAACAGAAAGAACAACCACAACGACAGTAATCGTTTTTACAGGCAAAAAATGATGTGCGCTGGCTGCTGATGGCTGTTTCATAACGTAATGTGAATTTAAACAGTATCAAATCTTGTGTTCCTTTTATCCCTTTTGTTGCATTCCGGCTGCTATATGAATCGCTTTGCGAATGCGGAGATAAGTACCGCACCGGCAAATATTGCCTGCCATGGCATCGTCAATATCCTTATCGGTAGGATTTGGGTTCTCCCGAAGAAGAACGGCTGCCGACATCAGCTGACCTGAATGGCAATACCCGCATTGGGGCACGTCAATTTCACGCCAGGCCTGTTGTAGCGGATGATTATTATTATCCGACAAGCCTTCGATCGTCACCACTTTTTGCCCTTCGGCACGGCTTACTTTGGTAATGCAGGAACGCACCGCTTCACCGTTCAGGTGAACTACACAGGCGCCACATTGTGCAACGCCGCATCCATACTTTGTTCCCGTAAGACCAAGAACATCCCTTATCACCCATAATAACGGCATATCGGGACTTACGTCTACCTGGTATGCTTTCTGATTAACATTTAGTGAAATCATAATAAATGGTAAATGAGAATGGTGAAAAGTTATATCAACAATTTCAAACTACTTATCGCAAAAATCAAACCATCATTTCGCGCTATTCTGTCAACTTAATTTTGCGTAACCATTTTCTCACTTCGGTTTCCGCTTTTTTTGCCTTTTCGCCTTTAATAACGAAATATACACCGTCCCTTTCTATGCCACCTGTAATAGAAAACCCTTCCAATACCTTACTATCCGGGCAAAGCTCTTTTACCGTTTGGAAACTGTTGCCTGCGCCATAGCCCGCATTTGTGTTGAAAGGGATAACTGTTTTTCCGCTGAGGTTATACTGGTGTAAAAAGCTTTTCATGGGCGGCGGCATCTTCATATCCCAGGTAGGGAACCCAACAAATACAACATCGTATTTTTCAATACTATCAATTTTTGTTTTCAGCGGCGGTAAATAGCCTGTTTCATTCTCCTTCACCACCTGTTGTACCGTAACCTGGTAGTTTTCGGGATATGGCTTTTCCAATTCAAGGCCGGCTAATGTTCCTCCCACATTATTTTGAATAATTTCAGCTATTGCTTTTGTATTATTTGTCCGGGATAAATAAACTATTAATATTTTTTTAGCTGACATGGATTGAGCATTTGAGCAACTGGTTGATGCACATAAGACGATTACTATGGAATAAAATAACGTGCTCTTCATTTCAGAAATCATTTAAAGGCTTATTTTCAAACCCCGATATTCTTGGTCTGTCACCCTTTTCAACCATATTGTTTTTCCCTTTTGTGTCGGTGTAGTTGCTATATAAGCGAACCTGCTCCCCGCCGACGCCCCATGCCAATGCTCCACGCCTGGAAGACATTTGATTACATCCCCTTTGTGAACTATTTGTGCGGGTTTGCCCCTTTCCTGGTAATAGCCAGTACCTTTTTCATAATCTTACTAAGCTTTTTTTCTTTATTTAATACTGCTATATTCTTCGTCGGTTACAGGTTGTAGCCATTTTACACCTCCGTCCCTGGAGTTGGTAATGGCCAGGTGGGTGAGAGGGCTGTCTTTTGCCGCTCCATGCCAGTGGATTGTATTAGAAGGGATAACGATAACATCACCTTTACTAATTGACCGTGCAGGTTTCCCCTTTTCCTGGTACCAACCTTTGCCATCCAAAACAATTAGAGTTTGCCCGGCGGGGTGTATATGCCAGGCCGTTCTTGCTCCGGCTTGAAAAACAACATTGCCGACAGAATAAGTTCCTGTTTCATCTTGCTGAACCAGCCTGTTTACCCATGCTGTTCCTGTGAAATATTCTTTCGGCGCTTTTTCACCCTGGGGAAATATTGCATTTACAGCAGGCTCCTGTGGGTTATCTGTTTTATCGTTTTGGCCATTGGTTTGCTTCAAAAGCGTTTGCAATACCTGGTTTGCAGCATTACCTTCTTTGGGACCCACTTTAGATTGAATAATAGATATGAACTGGTTAAGTTGTTCTCCTGTAAGACCATTATACATGGCCACACCAAAATGAGAACGTAATTGGCTTTCCACGCCACCAAGAGTCGCAAGGGCGGAAATAGTGGCCAGTTCCCGGGTTTTCCAGTCCAGGTTATCACGTCCGAAAATATCGCAAAACAGGTGCTCTTTCAGGAATTGATCAATAGCAGGGGCAAACTCAAATACTTCACCTTTTACAGGCTGCCCTACGAGACGGGTTTGTAGTTCTGTTCCCAATTCCTGCTTCGTTTTGTTCACAGGTACGGGGCTGGCTTGTTTGCCCAATTCGTCTTTTATATCCTTTTGGGCTCTTTCCTTCAGAAGGACCATAAAGGTCTGAAGGGCATTAAGGCTGCGTGGAAACCCGGTATAAGCGTATAACTGTATGATAATTTCTTTGACTTCATTGATCGTTAACCCGGCATTTAAGCCGTCATTCAATGCGTTTTGTAGCTGCAGTAAATCCCCCTTAGCTGTAAAAGCCGAAATCTTAACGATACTTTGCTGTTTGCTATCTAACGTCTGATGGGTATTCATCGGCTGTTGTGCGTTTAGTTCTTTTGACAAACAGGATACAAAAAGCGCCAGCGCAGAAAAAATCTGTATAGACTTCATAAGAACTCTTTTTTAAGGAAACCAATCCAGTCCCTTTTTCTCCAGGGCTTAGCTTTCAGTTTTATAGTTACCCAGCCATTTTACCACGGCAGGGTCACGATGATCGAAAAAGCTACTTTCTTTTGTGTCCAACGCTTTGATGGCTTCCATGTCTTCCGCGCTGAGCTCAAAATCGAAGATGCCGAAATTCTCCTCCATCCTTTCCTTTCGAACAGACTTGGGAATGGCCACCACGTCCCTTTGCGTAAGCCAGCGCAGAATTACCTGCGCAATAGATTTGTGGTATTTATCGGAAATTGAACGCAATAGTTCGTTGTGAAATATATTGTTCTTTCCTTCCGCAAACGGTCCCCAGGATTCTATCTGCACCTTATTTTCCCGCAGAAACTCCTGCTCCTTCGTTTGTTGATGAAAAGGATGGGTCTCTACCTGGTTGACTGCCGGCGCTATTTCGTTGTGGATTATTAAGTCGATAAGCCGGTCCGGTTGAAAATTACTTACGCCAATGGCTCTTATCCTGCCTTCTTTGTACAGTTCCTGCATCGCCCGCCATTCACCATACACATCCCCGAATGGTTGATGAATAAGGTATAAATCGAGGTATTCCAGTTGCAATCTTTTCAGCGACTTTTCAAAGGCGATTTTTGTTCCCTCATAACCATTTGACTGTATCCAGAGTTTGGTCGTGATAAACAGGTCCTCTCTCGGCACCCCGCTGCGCCTGATTGCCCTGCCTACCGCATCCTCATTCATATAAGAGGCCGCCGTATCAATCAGGCGATAGCCGGTACTTATGGCATCCAATACACTCCGCTCACATTCCGCCAGGTCGGTCACCTGGAATACCCCAAACCCCAGGATCGGCATTTCAACACCGTTATTCAATGTAACTTTCTGCATTACCTGCCTGTTTATTTATCCAAAGGTCCCGGTATTATTTTGCCCGCATGGTATACGGATTCCGGATTTACCTACCAATATTCCTGATTTGGCGCATCCCGACAGGCATCCAGCGAATAAAACGCTAATTTTGAACCGGTAAACCCAGTAGTGAACATGGATAACATGAGACGTTTCGACACTGTCAGCGACTACAATACGTTCAACAATACTGAAACGCTACACCCCCTGGTGAGTGTTGTTGACTTATCAAAGGCAAACCCCCGACAGGGTTCACGGATGTATTTTGGCTTTTACACCGTCTTTTTAAAAGATGTAAAGTGCGGTGACCTGGTATATGGCCGGCATACTTATGACTACCAGGAAGGGACATTGGTCTTTCTTGCCCAGGGACAAGTGGCAGGCGTCAACAGTAATGGGGAAACCTATCAGCCGAAAGGTTATGCCCTTATCTTCCATTCTGACCTGATACATGGCACAACGCTCGGACGTCATATACAAGACTACAGCTTCTTCGGCTATCAATCAAACGAAGCGCTTCATTTATCAGAAAGGGAAAGACAAATTGTGCTGGATTGCTTTTCGAAAATTAAATATGAATTAGAACGCAGCATAGACAAACACAGTAAAAGACTTATTGTATCCAATATCGAGCTGTTTTTGAATTATTGCGTTCGGTTTTATGACCGCCAGTTTATTACCCGCGATAACGTCAACAAAAGTTTTTTAGAAAAATTTGAAGAGCTGTTGAACGGTTATTTCTTCTCCGACAAGCCACAGGTTATTGGTTTACCCTCCGTTGCATGGTGTGCGGCCGAACTTCATTTATCGGCCAATTATTTTGGCGATTTAATCAAAAAAGAAAGCGGAAAAAGCGCACAGGAGTATATCCAGGCCAAAATAACAGACCTGGCCAAACAAAAGATTCTGGACAATGACAAAAGCATAAATGAAATTGCTTACCAGCTCGGGTTTAAGTATCCGCAACATTTTACCCGTTTTTTTAAGCAACATGCAGGGGTGTCGCCTAATGAGTACCGCGCAGGTCTTAACTGATAAAGCAGGGAGGCCAGAACTCTTTTTATCGATTTAAATTCAACCCCCAGCCAACCACCTGGTTATAACGATCGGTAGGTGTTGGCGAAAGCACGGTAGGATCCTTACTATTCTGGTATTCCAGGCTCCAGATAGGGGATTCTTTGAATACATGGTATGTCCATGACCAGCCATAACCTTCGAAAATATCCATGCAGTCGCGTAGATAGGTGGCAGCTCCGCCTGCCCAGCGCGCGGCGCTAAACTCGCCTACATGTATGCGGGCGCTGTAATTGGTTTGAAAGTTTCGTACCGAAACAAGCGCTTGTTCCAGCGCAGCCTTATTATACGTTTGGTTATTTATCGTACCCGGGTAAGTATACGTAGTATTATAAGGTGCAATCAGCTGGTGTGTATATTCATACGGTATGTACATATGAACCTCGTAAACAACATTTGTCAGCGTAACAGGCGTGAAGTTGTTAAAACCGGCCGGGTTATCGCCAACGGCGACTGATATAAAGATGGGCGTTTTGCGATCTATTGCCCGTATGGCATTTCCTATTCTTGTTTCTGTAGATTTATAGTCAAGCCCTGGCGGAGGGGCTGTTGTTGCTTCTATAGGTTCATTTATCAGGTCATAGCCATACAAGCCGCTTCTGTCTTTATAATGGGTAGCTAATGTTTTCCAGGCAGATACAATTGTATCATTGGCAGCCTGGTTATAAAAGATGGCCATTCCTCCATTGCTATCTTTTGCCAGTGGCGGATAATGCAAATCTATCAGTAGTTTGATACCCAATGGCTCGCATAAATTAAAGGCATTATCAAGTTCTGCTATCTCAGCATTTAACCATGTATTATAAGTTGCCAATGTAGTGGGCAGGTTATTGGGACTCATTATTTGCCATCTCATAACATTCGCTCTCCATGTTTTAAGTGTGTCTGCTGCGCCGGCTGTAAGGCCTGTTTGCGGGCTCATAACACCCCTGAAGGATTGGTTGTCGGTAATACGGATAAAATCAATGTTTACTGTCTGGCCGCTTACGGCAGGGTCCAGCGGGTCGACCCTGATCCGCTTAATAGTGCCCGACCATCCGGCAACAGTAGACATATCAATGATGTAGCTGGAAAAATAATTCGTGTTTGCCTTGATAACAAACCCTTTTGATTTTGCCGAATTCCAGGTAGTATCTGTATCGGTAATAAAAAATATTCTTCCGGTCGTGTCAGAAGAATTATTCTTCATGTCTACGTGAACATATTTATACGTTCCCGGATTGGTAATGCCCAAATTGTTGGGCGACATTATTAATGGATCAACGCCGGTAGTTGTCAGGTTCAGGGTGCCGCCAGACACGGTAGCCGTTGCATTGCCCGGCGTCCATCCTTCAATATTACCATCGGTATCAAACAGCCACTCGCTTATATAAGTAATTGTACCGATAATACCGATATAATCAATATTGACCGTTTGGCCGCTGCCCGCAGCAGGGTCCAGCGGGTCAATCCTGATGCGTTTTATAGTACCCGACCATCCTGTAACGGTGGACATATCGACTATGTAGCTGGCGTAATATTGATTGTTGGCTGCGATAGTGAATCCTTTCGATTTAGCCGAGGTCCAGGTAGTATCTGAAGTAGTGGTAAAAAATATTCTTGCGCTGGTAACGGATGAATTATTCTTCATATTCACACGAATATATTTATAGGTTGCCGGAGAGGCGATACCCAGGTTATCAGGCGATATTATTAATGGGTCAACGGTGGTCGTAGTCAGGTTTAAGGCTCCGCCAGACACGGTAGCTGTTGCATTTCCTGTTGTCCATCCTTCGGCATTGCCGTTGGTGTCAAATCGCCACTCATACAAACTGGTGCCATTTGCGTCAAGGTTATACTTACTAATAGCTGCTTCTTCATTCTGAAGCCTGATGTCCTTTTTGCACGTAGAAAACAATACGATCATGCATATAGACATCGTCCAGTATTGATACTTTTTCATGGATCCAGTTTTGATAATTTTACCAAATTGCAGGCCGGATTTTGGCATTAACAACAGTAAGCTACAGGCGTGTAGTTATGATGTACAGACGTGCGCTTATGATATACAGGTGTGTCTTTTTTTAGCTTAACTGTTCAGTTAAAATACAGCCGCGGGGGAGATGACGGATTCGGTCACGAGCCGATTTTCTAATAAACCCTGTCGTTTTTATTGAGGTCGTATATAAATGATTACCCCTACAAACTACCCAAATACATTATTTTTTTTATTGAAAATCAATTGTATATATTTTCAGTTGACTTTGCTCAAGATAGATTGGTATGATTTTTAATATGTAATACCTAATTTTAGTCCTGAATCTAATATCCTAAGTCGAAAACATCCAACCCTATGCAACTAAAGTTGTACACTGCTTTTTTAATGGCTGTTCTATCACCCTGCCTGCTCCAGGCGCAGCCGGCTGCCGACTTTAATTCGGATTTTACCAGTGGCTGCGGTCCCCTCAAAGTAAAGTTTGCAGATCTGTCTACCGTTCAGGGTAGTGATAATATCATTAGCTGGCAATGGGATTTTGGCGATGGAAGCGGTTCTGCCCAAAAGACGCCCACGCACGTATATGCCAATGATGGCTACTATACCGTAAAATTAAAAGTAACGACTTATACAGGCGCATCAGACAGCGCCAGTAAGACTAATTATATAGCAGTAGGTAATTTCCTGTTGGCAAAGCTGGGGAACGATACCGCCATTTGCAGTGGCGCCACTATTACACTGGATGCAGGAAATGCGAATACCGGCGCCACCTGGTTATGGAGCAATGGTGCTACCACCCAAACGATAGCTGCCGGCGCGGGAACATGGTCTGTAATAGTAAGCCAAAGAGGCTGTACGGCATATGATACCATCGTTATAGGCAACTCGGCGCCATTGTCCTCACAGATTGGTTATAAAATATTGACCGCTTGTTTGCCGGTAGCGGTGCAGTTTACGGATGCTTCTGCCTTCTGTCCCGGCAATACCATTTATAAATGGCAATGGACTTTTGGCGATGGCGCTACTTCCACCTTGCAAAACCCGATTCATAGTTATGCAACCACCGGGTCTTTTACCGTGAAATTGACAGTAACGACCACCAACAACCTCACAAGCACCCGCAGTAAAAGCATTGCTATTACCAATGGAACGGCGCCCGTGGTAAAAATAGGCAACGACAGCACTGTTTGCCGGAATGCCGGCTTTGTCCTGGATGCCGCCAATACGGGGGCCACTTATTTATGGAGCACCAATGAAACTACTCAAACAATTGCCATTACCCAGACCGGCACTTATTGGGTAACGGTTAATAAAAATGGCTGTATCGGCAAAGACACAGCGGTGATTACCGTTAATCCTTCGCCGGTGGTCAGCCTGGGAAAAGATACCGCTATATGTATAGGTACGTCACTGCAGCTGGATGCCGGTAGCCAGGCTGGTGCCTTTTTGTGGAGCACCGGCGCCAACTCCCGGCAAATCAGCGTATCGGGCAGCGGCACTTACTGGGTAAAGGCAGACCTGGGCGCTTGCAGCAGCAGGGATACGATTGCTATCAGCACGCAAAATGCTGTGACACCTGCTTTGGGATATACTGTCACTTCTACCTGTTTGCCCGTGCTGGTTAAATTTACCGATAGCAGCGTGGTACGATGCGGACCCGTTACCCAATGGCATTGGGACTTTGGCGATGGCTCAACGTCCAATCAGCAACATCCACAGCATACCTATACTACTGCCGGATCATTTACCGCACTGCTTGAATTGAGTACGGGCATGGGGCCGGCTGCATCAGTTTACAAAACAATCAACATTCAGAATGTGCCGCCTGTTGTACAACCGTCCGCTGGCCTCACTGCCTGCAAAGGCAAGACTGCTCAGCTCACCGCAGGCATTGACAGCGCCTCTTATCGCTGGACGCCTGCTACCGGTCTGAGCATTGATACTATTGAGAATCCCGTATTAACGGCCGATACCACCATCCGGTACCATGTAGCAATAACCAAATGCTTTGTTACACAGTACAGGGATATTCTTGTTTCGGTTGATAGTATCGGTAAGCCGGTAATAACAGCGGGAGATACGACGCTTATATCTTCCGAAGCGCCCTTTTACCAATGGTATAAAGACAATACGGCATTACCGGGTGCTGTATCGGGCGTATGGTATCCCGGCGCATCCGGAGCCTATACGGTTAAAGTACATAATGCAAACGGCTGCGAAGCCATGTCAGACGCATTCGTGTATGTGCCGAAGAATAAAACGGGAAACCTGCTTAAGAATATATATGTTAATTGTAGTCCGAACCCGGGACCGGGTGTAATAACGATCGCCTTGTCATCTGTTCCTGCCGGTGGCATAACAACCCGGTGCATGGACAGGAATGGCAAATCTATTTGTACAATGATTATCAGGAATAGTTCCGGCAGGTTGGACCTGGCCAGGTATCCGAAGGGTGTATATTTTATTGTCATGGAATATGATGGCGCACGATTGACAGTGCCGGTGGTTACCCAGTAGCACCGCTATCTTTTTCATGCAGTAGAGATTTAGTTCATTGTTTTTTAAAACATTTTTATGAAATCCAATTCTACCCCTTATCTATATCGCTGCTTACGGCGTGCTTTGCGCCTGGCGGCGATATACCTGTTTGCTTCGGTTGCCGGAATGTCATCCGGTAAGGCGCAAGGCCGGGTTTTTATCAATGAATACCTGCCCTGGCCCATTAACGGATGCGCAGTGACTTCAGAATTCATAGAACTAATGAATTTTGGTCCCGGTCCTATGAATATCGGTTGCTATATTATAACAGATGGTGATTATTCCATTACCATTCCTCCCAATACTATTTTGCAACCGGGACAATATTATGTTATTGCAGGCCAAAGCGTGCTTCCCCAGGGTTGCGGTAATATTAATACCAGTGTTAATGTAGATCTTAACTGGACAACCTGCGGCTGTACCAGCGCCCCCATACCCACCACGGGAAATGGCTTGCTAACAGATGGCGGCGGTAGCAGTGAGCAAATAGTTTTTATGGATCCCAATCATAAAGTGGTAGACGCGGTCGTAAGAACAAACCCGGAAACATCTTCCGGTATTACCACTTCTTCGGTAAGCGGTGGCTGTGCGCCCCAGGCATTTGACCTGGATACGATGAACGTTGTATATGAAACCATCGGCCAGTCGGATGGCCGTGGCAATAGCATGGCAAGGGAAACAGACGGCGCCTGTTCGTGGTTAAAAGATACACAACAGAGCGCCGGGGAAAATAATAACACCACCAGCTCAGACCCCAATCTTGATGGTTCGGTTGTAGTGGATAATACCATGGCTTGCGGCGCCGGCGGTATCGCTACTGTGTATATATATACTACTCCTTACAACACTATATTTCCTATCAGTTACATTCTTGCCAAAGATGCCAATAGCAATGGTATATATGATGCAAACGACAGCTACTATAACGGCACGGCTACGGGAAGCCCCAACAGCTTTTCGCTTACAGGCCTTGGCCCGGGAGATTACGAGGTGCTTGTTACCACAAAAACAGGGTGCGGTATGACGCTGTTTGATTTTACCCTTACCTGTACGGGTGTTATTCTAAGCAGCAACTTTGCTTATTTTAAAGCAAACCTCGCCAAAGACAATACCGTCTGGTTATTGTGGAATATTGCCGATCACGGAGATGTTTCTTCTATTGATGTTGAAAAAAGCGCGGACGGCGTACATTTTACAAAAATAGGCAGCATTGATCCTGCCAGCCCGATGTACCACAACGGCTACTATTTTACCGACAGAAACCTGTCTTCATCCAACTATTATCGCATAAAAATGGTCTCCGCCGATGGAAAAGCATACTATTCAACCATACAGTTGCTTACGCTGACAGGAAGGAGCTCCGCCACGTTCAAAGCATATCCAAACCCTTTCAGGGACCGGTTTACCGTGCAGGTAACTGCTGGCTATGCGGGTACCAACGAGGTAATAGTGACTGATATATACGGAAGGACGCTCAAAACAATAAAAGTGCAGCTGCAGGCAGGAGAGAATATCATTTCCGTTCAAACAGGTGTTTTGCCGGCTGGTATATACTCCCTGCAGCTAAAAGATAATACCCAGTCAAATAACCAGGTAATCAAAATGGTAAAAGCAAATTAATACTTCACTATACTATTATATTTTACGTGCTACTTTGGAACAATTCTTGTTTTAACAGAGGCTTATTTAAAAACCAACATAATATGAAAAGAGCGACAATCCGTTATCCATTTTTTATTGCTTTACTCGCAGGTGTTTTATTCGTTTCCTGTTCCAAAAACAAAAACAACCAGTCACAGTTACAGGTAAGGCTTGTAGACAATCCCGCTACCAATGTAAAAGAGGTATGGGTAGACATTCAGCAGGTGGAAATAACCGGTAACAGCGGCGGGCCTGTTGTGCTTGGCGGCATTCACCCGGGCGTATATAACCTGCTGGCATTAACCAATGGCAAGGATACCCTTTTGGCCGATGCCACTATTCCCGAAGGCAAAATAAGCCAGGTAAGACTGATACTGGGTGATAATAATTACATCATCAAAAACAGCGGTGAAAAAGTTGCCCTGCAAACGCCCAGTGCTATGCAGTCGGGTTTGAAAGTACAGATCCACGAAGATGTATCAGGAGGTACTTTATACCGTTTAACGCTCGATTTTGATGTAGCAAGATCTATTGTACAGGCAGGCGACAGCACCAACCTGATTTTAAAACCGGTACTCCGTATTCTTTCTTTTGCACCGTCGGGCGGCAATATCCGGGGAGTGGTAACACCGCTTTCTGTGAGAACGGCTGTTATTGTGTTAAAGGGTACAGATACTGTTGCCACTACCTTTACAGATATTACCAATGGCAATTATTTTATAAAGGATGTTCCTGCAGGAAATTATTCACTGTCTTTTATTCCTACGGATCTTACGTATAAACCAACACAACTGAGCGCTTCCGTTGTATTAGGCCAGACAACTGTGGCTGATACTGCCAGGCTGCTGCCGTAATAACACTATATAATTAAAACAGGAAGAGGTAGCTATCGTAGTTACCTCTTCCTGTTTAATATCTTAATACAGGCATCGTTGCATTAGCTGATGCCCAGTAATTCCACTTCGAATATTAAAGTGCTGTTGGGGCCTATCTGTGCGCTTACCTGCCTGTCGCCATAGCCCAGCTGGGGTGGAATAAAGAAACGCCATTTGCTTCCCTGGGGCATTAATTGCAGGCCTTCGGTCCAGCCTTTTATCACCATGTTTAAAGGAAACGTTGCGGGCTGCCCGCGGCGAACGGAGCTGTCGAATACTGTTCCGTCAATGAGGGTGCCATGGTAATGGCAGGTTACTTTATTGCTGGCAAGCGGTTTGGGGCCGGTGCCTTCTGAAATAACTTCATATTGCAGGCCGCTGGGCAGCGCCACGATGCCGGGCTTTTGCTGGTTGGCCTGTAAAAAATCCTGTCCTGCCTTTAAATTGGCGGCGGCTTTTTCATTTTTTATTTGTGATAGCTTGTCGGAGATTCCCATACACGTATTTTTTTGTAAAATTATGCAATTGTAAGACTACCAATTACCCATTTGCCCGGGCACTACCCGTTCGGTATGACTTTTATCCGGCTGATGCTCGCGCCAGTTTGGGTCGTATGGCACAAACCACGATAGCCAGAGGGTACGCGATATGCGCATCAGCGGTGGTTGCAGCGCTACCAGCAATACGGCATTACAGCCCAGCCACCAGAAAAAACGGCTATCCTCAAGCGAAAACCCAAAAATAAGCCACCAGGCGATAAAAGAAAAGACGCATACGGCCACCGACAAAGCATAGCTCACATAACCGGTACCGTAATAAAATCCTACTTCTATTTCGGTGGGCTGTCCGCAAACAGGACATTTCTCATGCATTTTCACAACAGATTTGAGCTTATAGGAGTTTTTTTCCTGGTAAATATTTCCTTCGCGGCAGCGGGGACATTTACCGGTCAATACGGAAAGAAAATATCCCGGTCGCTTCTCTCTTGCTGTCATAATGTATGATTAAAAATGTTCGCGCAGGGTGAAAGAGTGAAAGCTGTGCGATTTAGTGATTTTGCTGCAAAGGTACGCTCAATACTTTTTCCATTTGCATGCTCCGGGAGCCTTTTATTAATATAGCCGTATCGTGCAGCGCCTGCTGCCGGAACCAATCGGCCGCCTGTTCGGCATTATTGAATTGGATATAAGGGTGTTGCAGTTGCAGGAAGTCGCCGCCTACCAGCACCACCTGTTTCCAGTTATATTGCCCGATTAAATCAATGATAGCCTGGTGCTCGGCAACACTTGCCGCGCCCAGCTCGGCCATACCGCCCAGCATCAGCACTTTGGCAGGCGCGTCGAGGCGGGCAAAGTTTTCGATGGCTGCCCGCATGCTGCTGGGATTGGCATTGTAGGCATCGAGCACAATTTTATTACTATCGCGCGCTATCAGCTGCGAGCGGCTGTTGGAAGGCGTGTAAGCCTCAAGCGCCTTTTTTATTTTTTCACCGGGCACTTTAAAATAATGGCCCACGGCAATAGCCGCCAGTACATTCGGCAGGTTGTAGCCGCCTACCAGCTGCGTATGAATGGTAGTGGAAGCGATGCCGTTGGTCACCTGCACGTGTAGAAAAGATTCGCCACTTACCGCAGTGCCGGTAATAGCAGCGTTTGCGGTACCGTAGCGGACGATTTCCTTTATGCCCCGGCTCATATCGTGCAGGTAGTCGTAATCGGCCATTATAAAGGCCGTGCCGTTGTGGGCGCGCAGGTAATCGAACAGCTCACCTTTGCCCTTGCGTACGCCTTCCACGCCGCCAAATCCTTCCAGGTGGGCCTTGCCGGCATTGGTGATAATACCATGGGTGGGCAGTGTGTATTCGCAATAGCCGGCAATTTCGCGCAGGTGGTTGGCGCCCATCTCCACCACGGCCATCCCGGCATCGGGCTTTACCTTAAGCAAGGTGAGGGGAACACCGATATGGTTATTGAGGTTGCCCTCGGTGGTATACGTTTTATAGGTCGTTGATAATACAGCGTGTATAAGCTCCTTGGTCGTGGTCTTGCCGTTGCTGCCGGTAATAGCCAGGAAGGGGATGGTAAGCTGCTGCCGGTGGTATTTGGCCAGCTGCTGCAGGGTGGTCAGCACATCGCTTACCAATATGAGGCGCTCATCGGGCGTGGCCTGCGCTTCATCAATGACGGCGTAAGCAGCTCCGGCTTCAAGGGCCTGGGTGGCAAAGCGGTTGCCGTTGAAATTATCGCCTTTCAGGGCAAAGAAAATATCGCCTTTGGTCAGCTTGCGTGTATCCGTTTGTATAGAAGGATATTTCAGGTATAGCTGGTGGAGCTGTTCGATGTTCATAGGTCAAAAATAGGTTGAATACCCTAAAAAGGCCAAAACCTGGCTGTAAACTCCTGCTGCCCGGGTATATATGGCCTGTGGTATGGTTATACATAAAAAGGATGTAAATAAGATACAATAAGCTATTAAAAACGGATTAAAAAGGGGCATTGCCCCTCTTTGGTCCCTCTTTTGTCCCTGTTTAGTCCCTTTTTTGTCCCTCTTTATCTGGTCAATGACTATATCCGATCCCTATCTTTTCCTTGCGTCGGCCTCAAAATACATTAACCCACTACCGTGCCCGGAAGCGGGCATAAAAAAACCGCCTCAATTTTGTTGAGGCGGCTTTCACAAAGTTTATTGAGTGCTTATCGCTTTCTTGAGTTCTGGCGGCGCTCCTTGTAGTTGATACCGGTACCATGACCGTTACCTTCAGGGCTACCTACGCGGTCCATAGCGCAACGGAAACCAACGACGCTGCTGGCCTGGTCTTCTTCCAGGAAGCGACGGGTGCCGGGGCTCAGCCAGTAGGCGCGGTCGTTCCAGCTACCACCTTTGATAACCCTCGACTTGTCGCTGATTAAGGTAGTTGTTCCGTATCCGTAAGCTACACCAGCTACCAGCGAGTCACCATCCAGGTAGTTGATAACATCACCTTTCTGGTAGTTGCGGCGTTTTTTGCTTTCCTCGTCGGTCATATAGCGGTTCTTGATATGGCCCAGGCTATCCCTTTCGGCTTTGCCGGTGCTCAGGTCAACGGTAGAGAATTTGTTACCACGATAGGGCGCCACATCGTCGTTGTCTATTTCAGACAGCGGGCGATATACGTCGGCAGTCCATTCGTTTACGTTGCCGCTCATATTATATAAACCGAAGCCATTGGGGAAGAACGAGGTAACAGGGGCAGTGTATACGGCGCGGTCATTCAAACCACCGGCAACACCCATGTTATCACCCGAACCTCTTTTAAAGTTGGCCAGGAAAGTACCTTGCCAGCTGCCGCGGCGCGTATCGCGCAGGCCGTTTACGTTCAGGCTCCAGGAATATACTTGTTTATTGGCTACCAGCTCCTCACCCCTCTTGCCTTCCTTGGTAGTGGGCTGGGGATTTTGGTTTACCAGGCCTACTGCGGCGTATTCCCATTCTGCTTCTGTGGGCAGGCGGTAGCCGGGCAGCAGGATACCATCTTCAAAGGTCACCGTGGTACGGGGGGTACCGTTGGCATTCTTTAAAGGATTCTTTTTCGATTTGGCTGCCTGTCCGGGAGTGGGTTGGTATTCACCCAGCAGGTAAGCTTTGGTATCAAAGTTTTCCTGTCCCAGGCCACTCAGGTTCTTGGTGCCGTTTTTATTGATATAACCTCTTTTAATCAACTCGCCTTCGTTGACGCGGTTGGTTCTCCAGCTGCAGAAGTCGTTGGCCTGCTTCCAGGTCACGCCTACAACGGGGTAGAAGTTATAAGACGGGTGGCGGAGATAGTATTCTACCAGCGGCTCATTATAAGCCAGCTCGCTTCTCCATACCAGGGTATCGGGCAGTATAGCTGCGCGTACCGCCTGGTACTCGTCACCGTCAAACACGGTGTTTACCCAGTACATATATTCACGGTAGTGAACGTTAGCTACTTCGGTGCGGTCAATGTAGAAGGAGTTGACGGTTACACGACGGGGGATGTTGTTCCAGTCGCCCATCACATCTTCCTGGGTAGCGCCCATGGTAAAGGTACCACCCTGAACAAACACCAGGCCCGGACCGGTCCTTTCTTCCTTTTCACGGGATACCTGGAAACCACCCTGGTTTTTGTCATTGTAGTTCCAACCCGTCACATCGGATTTTTCTTGTTTCTTGGCGAACATCTTGCAAGACGAAGCCATCACCGCGCAGGATGCGAGAATTGTAAGGTTTTTCCAGTTCATTTTAATAGCCATTTGAAGCCGGTTTTAGAATGAATTAACGGCAGTACAGTGTTAATATTGTATTTGTGCATAAGGTTTGGACCCGTAAATGCGAATATACGGACGTTTTAAACAGGCCTTTCGTATAAATACGTTAATTACCCTCAAAAGGAGGGGTAGGAGGAGATCTTTCTATAGGCTGTCTTCGCCCTCGTGACTACCTTCGGTATCCGGGATTTTAAACACTGCTTGCCCCGCTTATTGCGGGGAGTAAAACGGAACGAAGAAGGACACAGAGAAGGTAGATATAGAGAATAATACCTCCCTGTCCTCCGTTTCTCTGTTTTACCCGGTGTTGAAAACCAGGCGCCGGAGGCGCCCAAAAAACCGGCAAACGTTCCAGGAACATGAAAACCATTGGCTTATTATCCCTTTTCCTGCTCGCAGCCCTTGTTCCTGCCCGCGCACAGCGGCAATACAAGGCCTCGTCGGCATTGGCGTCGGGCAAATGGTATAAGATAAGCGTGCAGCAGGCCGGTATATATAAAGTAGACGTTGCCTTGCTTAACAAGCTGGGTATCAATACCGGCAATCTTTCCTCCGCTTCCATCCGCCTGTTTGGCAATGGCGGGGCGATGCTGCCCGAGGCCTGCAACGGGCCGGTGACGGATGACCTCGGAGAAAACGCCCTCCAGGTGGCCGACGGGGGTGATGGGGTGTTTGATGGCAACGATTATTGCCTGTTTTACGCCCCCGGTCCCGATACCTGGGCAAAAGACCCGGCCAACGGGCGGTTTATACATAAGAAGAACCTGTACAGCGCCAAAAGCTATTACTTTATTACCATCGGCGGCACAGGCAAACGGGTACCCGTCTCCACCGCTCCGGCACCTGCCAATACCACCGTCCGTTCTTTTTCGGAGCGCTGGTACCATGAGCTCGACTCGCTTAATTTTCTCAGCAGCGGCAAAAGCTGGTATGGTGAAGAGCTGTCTGCCGCCGCCGGCCACAGCACGTTTAAAAACTTTACCGTGTCTCTCCCCAATGCCGTGGCCGGGCAGCCTGCCATGCTGGTGAGCAACTGCATAGGGCGCAGCATCGGCGGCGCAAGCCGTTTTACCGTATCGGCCGGCGGCAGCACGGTGCTTCAGCATGACATCGGCGCTACGGGCAATACCCAGTTTGATCTTTTTGCCGTGACCTCGCAGGCGGCGGGCTCCTTTACACCGGCGGCTTCAACGGCTATCAGCTATAATTTTACACCCGGCGCGCCGGATGCGCAGGGCTGGATTGACTGGTTGGAGGTCTTTTTCCGGCGGGATTTATTACTCAGCGGCAGTGAGCAGCTGCTGTTTCGCGACTGGAACAGCGTGGCCCCCGGCAATACGGCTGCTTTTTACGTGAGCAATGGCGCTACAGCGCAGGTATGGGATGTAACCCGCCCGGCGGAGGCCATACGTATGAGCAGTTCGGTAAGCGGCAGCGATTTGTTATTTATAAACGATGCCGCCTCGCTGCACGAATACGTGGCATTTACCACCGGCTTCCTGCAGCCGGCGGCAGAAGGGGAGCTGGTTAGCCAGGACCTGCATAAATGGTCGCCCGTCGATTTGCTGATCGTGACCTGGCCGCCCCTGCTGCAGCAGGCACAGCGGCTGGCCGCTTTTCATAGCCAGCACGACCAGCTCAAAACGCTGGTAGTAACCACCAGCCAGGTGTTCAATGAATTTGCTTCCGGCAGCCCCGACCCTACCGCCATCCGCGATTTTGTAAAAATGTATTACGATATGGCCGGTACCGATAGCAGCCTGCGGCCCCGCTACCTGTTATTATTCGGGGATGCATCGTTCGATTATAAAGATCGTCTTGCCAATAATACCAATTATACACCTGCCTGGGAAAGCAACTCCTCTATCGACCCCTTGTCTACTTTTACTTCCGATGACTATTTCGGCTTCCTCGATGATAATGAAGACATCAATTCAACTACCGTTACCAACCTGCTCGATATCGGTATCGGCCGGGTGCCGGCGCAAACGGCCAGCCAGGCAAGCGCTTTTGTAGACAAGCTGTTTGATTATACCGATCCGCAAAGCCTGGGCCCCTGGCGCAACCAGCAAACGTTTATTGCCGACGACCAGGATTATAACCTGCATTTCAACGATGCAGAATCCATTACAGCCGCGGCAGCAGGAGCAAACCCACTGTTTGTACAGGAAAAAATTTACCTCGATGCGTGGCCGCAGGAAAGCAATGCATCGGGCAGCCGCTACCCGGAAGTAAACGATGCCATCGCCCGCCAGGTGCAGAATGGCACGCTTATCTGGAATTACAACGGGCACGGCAGCTATCGCCGGCTGGCGGAGGAAGTGATACTGGAGCAGCCGATTGCCGACGGCTGGAACAATGCGCATCGCCTGCCGCTGTTTATTACGGCCACCTGCGATTTTGCGCCGTACGACAATCCCGCTATCAGTCCGCTGGGA
>Ga0307508_10001542_pt1 | contig 25782 bp, 17 predicted proteins | sample 9_EM_MG_FD_203089 | JGI IMG/M metagenome (GOLD analysis project Ga0307508, IMG submission 203089) | Populus trichocarpa ectomycorrhiza microbial communities from riparian zone in the Pacific Northwest, United States - 9_EM | ecosystem: Host-associated > Plants > Roots > Unclassified | place... | reverse complement strand
TGTGGCTCAGTTCCACCTTATCGTAGTTTCTTCAAGTGGTTGAGCCGAACGCTCAGCGTATTTCCAAACTGACGTCAGCTCAATTTTGTGTGGTAGCTACGAAATACGGTGCGAGCCGAACAGGCCCTAAGCTCTTACAGGGAGCTTTCGGCCATCCCTAAAACAAAAAACAAATCGTACACACAGAGAAGAGGACCGGAAAGAGAAGAGGAACAAGATTCTATTCATCAGAGGAGAGACAGAGAAGCTGTAAGCGAAATCCAGTGGGCATTTCTTGCGGTTGCGAGTGGATTTCCGGGTTTTGAGTAGTTAATGACCAACTATTTTCACTACTGCTATGTATGTACCACCACTACCATCACCACTCTTCTGTGAATATCTCGACAAGCAACTCTCCAATCGATAATCTGACAGCAGGAGGTGATGCGCTACGATGTTATCTATCATCTGTGGGAAGTATCAGAAAAACTTAATTGGTTTTGTATCGCTTGCTGTGGATTACGATCGGGGTCACGAAATTTATGTGGTAAAAGCCGACGACCAAATTTTCTTCTATTTGGACTTTTGTTTGTCTCGCTCCAGCCCCTTCCAAGTGTGGCGCTACGTTGGTAAGTCGCCTGGTTTTGAGCTTGCGAAAAAAGTGCACGTGACAACGGCTGGAGCTAGACAAGACTTTTGTAACAAACAATCGCCCGTCCATTATAATCGAGCAACCATATTGCCTTCCCCACAAAACCATCCACCACCCAAGAGTCCGGCACCGAAAAGTCACACTGGAGACGGTCAGACACTCGCAATAAATTGGCTTATCGAAGAGCTCACCTGATGGAACCTTGGCTAGATCAAATCCTATAATAGTAACTCGACCCGACCTATGCCCAAAGGCAACGATGTTGTTTCGTACCGCGAAATGTATGTCTCGATAATCAGGGTGGAGCCAAAATAATCTTTTCATCCTGTAGCATACCCAGGATTCACCATCTACGTACAATGTAGATGGTGAATGGGACAGGAGTTCACATGCTATACTTTCCGTTGAGTACACAGCCTGATCTTCCTCTCCTGCACCAATACACCAGAAACGGGTCGCGCCACCAGTTGATCGTGATTCTAGGCGCTTGCTATCAGCAGAGAATGCTATTGCGTTGAGCGCACTCGGGTGGCCATTGAGAGTGCTGCGACAGATTCCTCCCACCGGGTCCCAAAGCCGGATGGTTTTGTCGTAGGATGCCGATGCAAGGAGCCTACCGTCCGGAGAGAATGCTATTGTGGCGACTATGTCCAGGTGGCCCTCGAGAGTACTGCGACAGGTTCCTGTTGTCGGGTCCCAAAGCCGGATAGTATTGTCGTAAGATGCCGATGCAAGGAGCCCGCCATCTGGCGAGAATGCTATTGCGGTAACTGTGTTTGGGTGGCCCTCGAGAGTGCTGTGACAGGTTTCTGTCGTCAGGTTCCAAAGCCGGATAGTATTGTCGTAAGATGCCGACGCAAGGAGCACAGCATCTGGCGAGAATGCTATTGCGGCGACTGTGTTCAGATAGCCCTCGAGAGTGCTACGACAGGTTCCTGTTGTCAGGTCCCAAAGCCGGATGGTATTGTCGTAAGATGCTGATGCAAGGAGGCTGCCATGTGGCGAGAATACTATTGCGGTGACTGGGTTCACAAGGCCATCGAGAGTGCTGCGACAGGTTCCTATTGTCGGGTCCCAAAGCCGGATAGTATTGTCGTAAGAAACCGATGCAAGGATCCTGCCATGTGGCGAGAATGCTATTGCGGTGACCCCCTCCCGATGGCCCTCGAGAGTGCTACGACAGGTTCCTGTTGTTGGGTCCCAAAGCCGGATGGTATTATCGCCAGATGCCGATACGAAGAGCTGGCCATCTGGCGAGAATACTATTGCCGCGATTGTGTTTAGGTGGCCCTCGAGAGTGCTGCGACAGGTTCTTGTCGTCAGGTTCCAAAGCCGGATAGTATTGTCGTGGGATGCTGATGCAAGAAGGCTGCTATCTGGCGAGAATGCTATTGCGATGACTGCGTTCAGGTGGCCCTCGAGAGTGCTGCGACAGGTTCCTGTCATCGGGTCCCAAAGCCGGATGGTTTTGTCCCCAGATGCCGATGTAAGGAGGCTGCCATCTGGAGTGAATGCTATTGTGGCGACTGCGTCCAGGTGGCCCTCAAGTGTGCTGCGACAGGTTCCTGTCATCGGGTCCCAAAGCCGGATGGTTTTGTCGCGAGATGCCGATGCAAGGAGCCTGCCATCTGGCGAGAACGCTATTGCGACAACTGCGTTTAGGTGGCCCTCGAGAGTGCTGCGACAGGTTCCTGTCATCGGGTCCCAAAGGCGGATGGTTTTGTCGTAAGATGCCGATACAAGGAGGCTGCCATCTGGCGAGAATCCTATTGCGGGGACTGTGTCTAGGTGGCCCTCAAGTGTGCTGCGACAGATTCCTGTCATCGGGTCCCAAATCCGAATGGTTTTGTCGCCAGATGCCGATGCAAGGAGGCTGCCATCTGGCGAGAATGCTATTGCGACAACTGCGTGCAGGTGGCCTTCCAGAGTGCTGCGACAGGTTCCGGTCGTCGGGTCCCAAAGCCGGATGGTTTTATCGTTCGATGACGATGCGAGGAGCTTGCCATCCGGTGAGAATACCACCGTACGAACGATATGTCGATGACCTTCAAGAACCTGCAAGGTGGAGTCCCAATTCTCGGGGACTATCGGTGGGTTGTTAATCCAACCTGGAACACAGCTCCAAAATTGCTTCCTGAGCGCACTCCTCTTTGGGCTCAAGGTTAGGGCAGAGGAATAAACTTGGAGTGGTGCAATCTCCAACACTGATCGGTAGCACTGTACGAAACGCACAGCATCACGGGCCATCTTGAGTAGATGATGATTCGCATCGTCCTTGGGGTTCAAGTCAGCAAGATTCTTTACCACAATGTACACTATCTTTTGCTCTCGAGAGAAATCATCAGCAACAGGTGGGCAGCCGACCACAGCGGATCCCCAGTGGACTCCGCAGTCCGAGAATATCACTTTATACATACCGGACTTTGGCCCACCTGTGCTAAACAGAAATTCTCGAGAAGAGACATAGCTCAAGGGGGCAGAGCGCTCACCTTCAGCATAGATTCAAAGGTCTTCACCATGAGAACGCCGTCGGATATATTACCCATCAGACTGAGAGCCTCCAGCCAGTGAAGGAAGTGTTCCTTGAGAAAATTGTGAACTCTGCCGTGAAAGGGCGGTTTGCCGTCATCGAGCGCGACGTTACTTCGCTGAAGATGATCGATCCAATACCGGCATGCATACCGCAGCTCCTGAGGAAGGCACCGCTGTAGGATGCCGCGGTCTACCTCGTTGTTGAGAACACCCGGAAGCTTCAGCGAGCATATATCCTGCTTCAGGCAGTTCGACATCACCTCGATACAGCTCACCGCAAGTTCCATGTGGGCGCTGTGTGCAACAACGCAGAACTGCGGATCATTGCATCTCTGGTCGTCCAATAGAAAGTCGCGAAAAGATAGGTGCAGGAGCCTGATTGGAACGTCTTCGCTTTCGGAATATGCCAACACCGAACTCAGAGATTGTAAGATATGTTCCACCTCCCACTGTTCAGTGCCTAGCAGCTTGCCCAGCGCTGTAACAGTCAAGGCGTCAGATAGTATCACAATGGATCCGACGATCCGCCTGAAGCGTTCTAACAATATCGTTTTAATTTCAGCGTCCCGACCATCAACTACTGCATGTCGTATGACAGTGGTGTATATCAAGTCGAGTTGCTTCGTTGACGATCTATCTTCCACGCTATCTTCCAACACGAGATCAAGTCGTTGCGGTGGGTGATAGTCCTGGTGCCCGATAAACAGGCACACCGTCGAAGCATAGATGAAAAGTCCATCTGCTTTGTGAACGAGACGACCCAGGATTGATTCACCAGGCCAGTCTTTGGGTAGGCGGCGACGCTTGCGGATTCTGTCGAACTCATGCCGGAGGAGAGTGTAAACGTCGTGATTGACGGTATCGTGATTGACTATACCGTAATCGGCTGTCTGGCAGGAGATCTGATGAAGAACGAATTCTCGATGTGCATCTTGCGATATATCGTCAAAACCATGGTAAATCGGGGTTTCTGGTCTGCTAGTTACAAATACTCGCAACCTGAAGGAGTTGAGACTTTTTGCTTGAGATAGAAGGTCGAGTATTAGTCCGGTATCCTTCGTATCGTCGCATTCATCCAATGCATCGATAACCAGTATCAAGGTCCGCGCTGGATCAGATGATGATTCGTTGAGCTGAGAAAGCGGTTCAAGGATAAGGCGTTCCCACTGGTCACGCAGGCTTTGCCTAGGGACATCGGGATGGTCACATATAGCCTTTCGTACACCAGCGGCAAGGCCAGACTCCGCTGTCGCCAGCTGGTGGGCAAGTGTAGTGAAAAATTTCGAAGCACGAGCGAGGTCTCCGTGGCCTCTGGAAAAGAAGAAACTCGCTCCAAGTCGTTTCTTCCTAGCCCATTCCCGGGCGACCGTACGAGCAATGGTAGACTTTCCTGTACCAGCCATTCCGTTCAACCAAAACATGCACGCACCACTGGGAGTGTCCGACCAGCGCATAATTTCTTCAAGGAGGGCGACTCGAGTGTCTGGCAAGCACAAAGGTTCGTGTTCCAGGCGCCGCGAGTTGAAGGTTGCGTCATCCGCGAAGTACGTTTCGGCTTTATTGTACGATGCAGGTCAGTGACGGGAGAGCACAGTATCTACAGGTACTCCCTAACTTACCATACTTTCGGATCGCACGGTCAGCCTCTCCGGAGGTCCCTAGCGGTTTGTGTCAGTGAGAGTTCCCCGGTCTCAGCAAGTGATGGTTGGCGAACCAAATCCTACGGGCGCATGGAAATTTGAATTTCGGATTTCGATGTGCGTCGCCTCGCGATAGATGTTGCTGATCGTTGCCGTTGCGCGACTGTTGGTTCGGCCATCGGAGTGATCTTGTGAGGCACTCGATTCGATTTTGTTTGCCGGCTGTTTAGTTCACCGTTAACCACTATCTGAATCTCGGTTCCTCGGCCGGGGGGGTCTTGATTGGTACACTTGATGAGCTACGGTCTCGCCGATGGTTCTCCGGCTCGTTCCCTGACGGATCCCGTTGCCGGCGCCTTTGCCGATTCGACCGCTCATTTCGTGACTGATGTGCCTGCTGCTTTCCTCGTGGCATCTTGGGAAATGTGGATCGAGCTAACCGCGAAAACTAAGCCGTCGTGTGTGGTTGCGAGGCAGTCGTCGTGGAGCGTAGAGGGATAATGAAGTCATCGCATACTTGCCCCTGGGGGGCGATTGTTTGTGGGACTGGTTTGGTCACGCGAACGCGGCTAACTATCTGGCTATAGTATCTAACTAAGTACGTACCTTCAGAATAGCCAATCAAACGGTCGGCGGCAATAGGGTATATTACTTATCTAGTATACCTTGTCTCGTTTGACCCTCGCCAAGTCCGTCATCATTCATCACTATGCTAGCGCTCTTTAATAATTGTCAAGATGAGAAGATGAGTCGACGCCGTCGGGGCATAAGACGGTGGCGACTACGCAGAGAGGCAGTCTATGCGGATTCTGTGTCGGGTGCCTTTGGTGGCAAGAAACTGGGCACGGAGGAAGTCGGAGACGATCATGTATATAGATGTCTCTGCCGCCTGGAAAGAGGAGGGTTATCGAATCTGCTGTCTACCATCTCCACCCATATATCTCTACCGTAACCTGTTACTTTTGATAATAATACGGCTATTTAACACGATATATACCCCCCTTTTTTCGTGACTTCAACCCAATATCCCCCATTTTAGGCGAATAATATTTCATGATCCTCCCAAGTCTAGCGCACGCGTGAGCACACTTCAAAATACACACCACGCACATGGTGAAGGCTCCCCACAGCACGATCGACCCCCCCTCTGACGCCCACCACCCTCCGTCTCTGTCGCCCATCTTATGCAACCGCCCTGCGCCGCAACCAACCACCCTACCACCAATGAGCGTAACCAGAGATGAGCCAAGCGATGCAGCAGTGGCATGGTGATCAGTTTACATCATTCATTGAGTTCGGGCCGGCAATGGCCGAGTGGTTTGCACGAGAAGATTTCGACATCCAATAAGAAGTCAGACAACTCGGTCAACCTAGTCGTCTGTTGGGAGGAGGAGGAGGCAGTGTGAAGAGGTGGATTGGGGAGGTGGAAGTGTATCCTCCAGAGAGGAGGACAGGTTGGGGGAAGAGGAGTAGCTACATACCGGTACGTTGTTTTGTTTGTTTTGGTATGCAAAGGGTGCCGCAACGTACTGGCTAATGCGGCTTTCGACTCCACTAGTCAGGGCGGCGAGGAAAACTTGATGTAATCTGGCGTGATCTAGATAAGTCGGATGCAATAAATGAAGTCTCTCTCTCTCCCTCGCCGGCGCAGCGCCCGTCCTCCCCAAGAATGCATCGGCGCTGATCCTGTGGCCGCCGCGCGCTCCTCGGCGATCCCGTCCTGCTGTTCCTTCGCCAGCTGCAGGATCCGCTTAGACAGCCCGCTGTCGACGTACTCCTCTGCCCGCTCTTGCTTCTCCTTGCGCTAGTTGCGGGCGACCTTGTGCAGCTGCCCCGACCCGTGCGACGTCTCGAGGAGTTTTCGCGGAGCGGGAGGAATGTGTTGCCCTAAATATCCCGGGGCGGACAATCGGATCCGGACCAGGCAGGAAGGGAAGGTATCGGTAACTCGTCACACGATCTTAGGACGGCATACCGAGACCGGGCAACCGACACGCTCAGTACTCCGCTCGGGTCGACCGACTCTGCAGCAGCGGAAGCGCCCCGGGCCAGGTACCGACACAGGCCGGGAAAGCGCAAGTGCCTTGGTGGACATGATACGAACTACGAAAAGCCATCGGAAGGGAAAAGGGAACGCAAGGAGTTGCCAGTCACACCACGAGTAGGGAATCACTGAATCGCCGCAGACGGCCAGGAGGCCCGAGGCGATACTGCTGCACCCCGGTTGCCAGGAGACACGACAGATCTTGCTACCACCCGCATCCTCACCTCTGGCACCCGATTACGGCGATGAACACTGGGCTTTGTCAGCGCAAGAGAGCGTAGTACTACGGTAACATGCAGACCCATGAAGCCCGTGTGCGATGAGCGTGAGCGTATCCCCCACTTCTTACTCGAGAAGCTTACAACGACTACGATGCAGCGAATATGCCGCACCAAGGTGAGGGACGTTGAGCCGAATAAATACTGATTCTGAGGCTTGCCTTCAAGCCGATCCTGCAGCGCTGGGTGGCCCCCAGACCAAGTACCGGCTCGTGTTCGGGAAAGTGCAAGAGCCGCTACAGGACCGCACCTTAGGGTTCGAGAGTCTGATGGGGGAGATGTGGGGAGGAGCGATACCTTGGCACCGTCGCGGCCGAGCAGGATTAGCTGGTAATCACGGTTGAGGGTTCGCTATCTCCGGCTCTAGGAGGTACGTGATGTAATCAACCAACCCTTATTGCGGAAAACCCAATCATGGCGAGAGAACTTACAAAGGGACCTGCTCTCAGGAAGATATGTACATACGTACGTAGAAGCACTGCTTTCCGATCGAGAGATTATCCCGATGAAGTCTAATGCCAAGGTGAAGAGTACGTCACGGCGCTGGTAATTCCCGGAGCACGTGATTGTGCCGAGTCGAATACTGATAAGTAAGGACCAGTAGATAATCAAAAATCAACCAACGATTAGCGGACCGCCTTCCGGTCACCAATAAATCTAGCCAACCTCCCCAACGAGTCAGGCGACCCCCCGCACGACACGAGCGACCCGCTGAACGAGCTGATTGAGACGATGAGCGAGGCGACGAGCGACCGGGAACGAAGACGGGAGGTTACGCGAGGAGCCTGAGAGTCTGGGTGGGAGATGAGGTACGAAGTTGGGGACATACGGCCGTGAAGGACGTAATGAGTCAAACTCCGGAATGGTGAGGAGGATGCAACGCAGAAGGAGCATGCTGCGGCTTGACCATACGGTTGGTGAGCCAAGATTGCTATGGGCTCCTGATGCGGGGACGTCGGCATGAGCGCAGTCACCAGCTGAGGGAATTGCGCGGCCTGCTACCCTGCCTACCGACCCTCATCTCAGCTAGACGAGTAGCTCCGGGCTTCAGCCCGCCACCTGTGATGGGTGTGCGTGAGCGTATTTCTTGCCCGTGAAGCAGTTGTCAAGCGAGCCGGCGAGCCGGACCGCCGTGTGGGCCGTCGGGCAAGCCGCCGGGCACGCGCCGAACGATACGTCGAAGCGATACAAGCGGGCCGTCGGCAAGCCACCGAACACACGACGAACGAGCCGCCGAGCGATACCTACATCACGCAAGCCATCGGACAGTCGCCGGGCATGCATTGAACCATCCGCCGAAGCGATACAAGCGAGCCGTCGGGCAAGCCGCCGGGCAGGCAATACGAACGATCCGTCGGGCGAACCGGCGCCGCGGGACCGCGGGCGGTCCGTCGCGCGAGCAGCCGGGCAGATGCCGGGCATGCGCTGGACCGTCCCCCGAAGCGATACCCGCGAGACGTCGGGCAGATGCCGGACGAGCGGTACGAACGATCCGCCGAACGAACTGACGCTGTGCAATTAAGGGCGACCCGTCACGCGAGCCATTGGGCAAGTCGCCGAGCGCGCGAGTCGGCGGGCGACGCGAATATCGAACCGAACCCCTTAGATTATTTCGCTGTGAATCCCTTAGCGGTGGGCGATATCGGACGGATGAATTATGTGGGGTTTTATCTTTGTATGATAATTGAACGCCGGCGAAGACCGTGTGTCCACCCCATCATCATGAATTATCGGAAAACCTGACTTGCTCGATATTACCGTGACTCCGACGTTGATCCGACGTCCCAGTCTCACAAAATGCGAGAAGAACGAGGCAATGGTAATGATACCGGACGCAGTATCGGAGGCATTACACAGTCAGCTTTCAGGCAGAAGTATATAGAGGTGGATATCGAGGACGAGGACAATCCAAGGAAAGAATCACATTCAGAGGTGTGCGTCTGGTGTAACTCTGGTACACGCCACACAGAGAAATGCTGGAAGAAGGGAAAGGACAGCACGAAACACGTACGGGACACCGATTGCGGATCGATTGGTTGTTACCACTGTGGAGAAGATGGTCCTAAGAGAATGGACTGTCTGGTGAAGGGGAGGAGAGATGCCCGATATCACGGAGAAAATGTGCCGAAGGAAAACGATCAAGAAAACGGACGCGACGTGAGTGAATCCAGCAACCCGGAATGACTCGCGGGGTCTACCTCCCTCAGTTCGGAAATAACAGGAGAGCGGCTGGAGGCTATTGAGTTTCCGGAAGATGAAGCATAATGGCAGAAAGTGACTCACGAAGTGGAAGAGACCAGTGATCCACCAAGTCTACCAGAAAGTAGGTCAAGTTCCTGTCCCCGTTGATACAACGAGTTGTTCTATCGGAACTGTTGGACGGAAGTTCAAAAAAAAAGGTACGCTATCGGAGTCTTCCCAGCGTTGACGATGTACGCCATCCGAGTAACAGCGCATGTAAGTCCAGTTGATGTGGCGCTGAAACAGAGCAAACGCAAGTGCAAGCACATAAGCAAGTGCAGACACCCGTGTTGAATACGGAGCAAGAGAAGTTGAAACCCCATCCAGCAATGAAGGAACTATAACTGATGAAGCTGAATTGATGATCACACCTCCAATTATAGGAGTCAGACGCTACTGGTGCCGAACAAGCCCCTGAATAACAAGGCTCACGAAAGAGGTGATTTAATGTCTTCGGAACGCCTTGCATCTGCCTTTCTGACGCTCGGAATCGCCGAAACGTCTGAAGCGAAGCGGATACCGAACTGATCAATGGGCCAGACAACGAGAGCGAGCCGGTCACCTACAAGGCTGCGCTAAGGAGTCCACCAGCAGGGGAATGGAAGGAAGCCTTGTGCCAGGAGGGGCAGACATTGGTTGAGAATTGTACGCTCGACGTTGTGCAAGGAACGAAAGGAAGGTATTGACTACGGCAAGACCTATGCGCCGGTATCCAAGATGTCAACGTTCCGACTGCTACTGGCGTTGGCAGCCCAGTACGGCTGGGATGTGGATCACATGCGGCCTTTCTAAATCTGAGAATCGACCGTGATGACATCTATATGGCATTGCGGCTCGGAATGGACTGGCTGGACCCTCGGAGCGCATCGACCGGAAGTGCGCCAACCCTCCGGAAGGCCCTAATGGGTTAAAACAAGCGCCGAGGTTACGGTGCGAGGACATCGACGGACACCTGCAGTCCATAGGATTCAGACAATTGGCCGAGGATCCAAACCTGTATCTCTGGCCGGGAGTTCTCCTGGTACCACACGTGGACGACCTACTCACATAACGGCATCGAAGGAAAGGGGCACCAGATCAAATAGCTATTGCAAGCAAAGTATAAGGTGCGTGATCTAGGTGCGGCCAAGAGGTCTAGGAATCGAGATTGAGAGAAGCTAAGATGGAGAATTCAGCATTTGCCAGCGGGGATATATCAACACGATCCTGAAACTCTTCGGATTACTGGATGTGAAACTGGCTAAGACTCCACTTGATACTCAGAGGGGCCTGACCGCTGTGAAGACAAGACAGCCAATCGGAAGGAATATCTCTCGATGATTGGACCTCTCATGTATGCAGCACTCGGAAGTCGACCCGATAGGAAAGTGGAAAGTGGAAAAGTCGGTGGAGGGTCCGAGACCTCCCGGTCGACGGGCGGCGCAGCCAGGCGGTATGGGACTTCTCCTCTACTACAGATGTGGGAAGGCCAGTACCGACTGAGGAAGACGCGGGGAGCGAGGTGTCTGAGTGGGAGCTCCAGGAGTGCAAGGAGGGGGAATAGGAGCGGAGGGCGGAGGCGGAGGAGCTGGGTGCCACGGGAGAATTGGGTGCTGGGGAGGAACTACCGCTGTTCCTACCCACGCCATCTCTCATCGCATCCGCAGATGAGGATTAGAGGGGGGGACACGATTCCCGTTGTACTTTCTTTTGTCCGGATTCTTCTCCTTTGTAATCTCTTTAGTGCGCTTTACATCTTCTTAGGACAAGCCTAAGTAGAGGGCAAAGGGGAGTTTGCGACCTGCCGCCTTGCGCGGACAGCGGACGGGAAAACTGGACAAAATGATTTCGCGCTTGATGTTGGCCAGTGACCTGGGGAGAGGCATTCGCCGCCTCTCATACTTTGACGCTGTGCCCCACCCATCCGACCCCCGGGCGCCTGGTTCGTCCGCCGCCCGTCCCGCCCACTCACCCGCCCCCTCGTCGCGCGCCACCCTACTGTGAGCGGGGCACTACACGATTTCGATGGAGATATCTGGCCTTGCTTTCCTTAGCTTCGTTATCGCTTCCTTCGCTCGTAGGGTATGTTGCTGTCTCGAGCTGGGCTCATCTAATGTTATTCTTCTGATTGCGGCCTACGCATCCGTGAATATCGTAACTCTTCCTAGTCTGGGTGTTACCAACCGCGTGATACCCTATGAGGGCACAGTCACCTCCACGGACCCAGCGCATCTCGTTGGCTGCACCCGTGTCCCGTCTCCAACCGTCTCTTATGTTCTAGGTACCGGCGTTACTGCAAACGACGGAAGGGATATATAGGTTTTACTTTGTGGAAGTCCTCGTTGATTGGCAGCTATAGGTGCTGTGTGTGTACCAGAGTTTGAAATCTACGACCGTACGAAAAAAATAGCCCCGCAAATCCTCTCTCCAAACCCACAGCACATGAGCACGAAACGCAATAGTTCCGGGCGTCAGGAAATGGCAGTCCGTACGAAGGGCAGAGAGCCAGAAGATGGCTCACCGGGCACCGGGAGGATGGTCTCCCGTCAAGGTCAAGTCACCGTCAAATACCTAAAGCTCTTGTATACAAGAGATCCTGCTGTCCCGACGACGTTTCTGTATCTCGATCTATCATAGTATTCTGAAATGAGACATCTTCCCCCTTGACTTTGAGTCTTTGACCGGAGGTTGTCGAACCGATGATGCGTAAACCGAATCGCATTGTAACCGAGAGACGATATTGCATTCCCCACGAAACTATCCACCACCCGAGATTTCGGCACCGAAAAGTCATACTGAATAGAGTCAGTCACTCGCAATGAATTGGCTTATCGAAGAGGTCACCTGATGGAACCTTGGCTAGATCAAATCCCATAAAAGAAACTCGACCTGACTTCTGCCCAAAGGCAACGATGTTGTTTCGTACTGTGAAACATGCGTCTCGGTAATCAGGGTGAAGCCAAAATAATCTTTCCATCCCGTAGCAAATCCAGGAATCATCTACGTTCAATGTAGATGGTGAATCGGTCGCGAGTTCACATGCTATGCTTTCCGTTGTGTACACAGCCTGATCTTCCTCTCCTGCACCAATACACCAGAAACGGGTCGCGCCACCAGTTGATCGCGATTCTAGGCGCTTGCTATCAGGAGAGAATGCTATTGCGTTGAGCGCACTCGGGTGGCTATTGAGAGTGCTGCGACAGATTCCTCCCACCGGGTCCCAAAGCCGGATGGTTTTGTCGTAGGATGCCGATGCAAGGAGCTTACCGTCCGGAGAGAATGCTATTGTGGCGACTATGTCCAGGTGGCCCTCGAGAGTACTGCGACAGGTTCCTGTTGTCGGGTCCCAAAGCCGGATAGTATTGTCGTAAGATGCCGATGCCAGGAGCTTGCCATCTGGCGAGAATGCTATTGCGGTGACCCTTTTGCGGTGACCCTCGAGAGTGCTGCGACAAGTTCCTGTCGTCGGGCCCCAAAGGCGGATAGTTTTGTCGTCCGATGCTGATGTAAGGAGCTTACCATCTGGCGAGAACGCTATTGCGGTGACTGCTTTCAGGTGGCCCTCGAAAGTGCTGAGACAGGTTCCGGTCGTCGGGTCCCAAAGCCGGATGGGTTCGTCCCAAGATACCGATGCCAGGAGCCTGCCATCTGGCGAGAATGCTATTGGGCTGACCCCCTCCCGGTGGCCCCGGAGTATGCCGCTACAGGTTCCTGTCATCGGGTCCCAAAGCCGGATGCGTTTGTCGTCCGATGCTGATGCAAGGAGCTTACCATCTGGCGAGAATGCTATTGCGGTGACTGTTTTCAGGTGGCCCTCTAGAGTGCTACAGCAGATTCCCTTCATCGGATCCCAAAGTCGGATGGTTTTGTCATTCGATGCCGATGCCAGGAGCTTGCCATCTGGCGAGAATGCTATTTCAGCGACCCAATTGCAGTGGCCCTCGAGAGTGCTGCGACAGATTCCCGTCATCGGATCCCAAAGCCGGATTGTTTTGTCCCAAGATGCCGATGCCAGGAGCTTGCAATATGGCGAGAACGCTATTCCGGTGACTGTGCTCAGGTGGCCCTCAAGAGTGCTGCGACAGATTCCTGTCGTCGGGTCCCAAAGCCGGATGGTATCGTCCCAAGATGCTGATGCCAGGAGGTTACCATCTGGCTGGAATGCTATTGCGGTGACTGCTTTCAGGTGGCCCTCAAGAGTGCTGTGACAGGTTCCCGTCGCCGGGTCCCAAAGCCGAATGGTTTTGTCTTTCGATGCCGATGCAAGGAGGTTGCCACCGGGCGAGAATGCTATTGCCGTGACTGGGCTCAGGTGGCCGTCGAGAGTGCTGCAACAGGTTCCTGTCGTCGGGTCCCAAAGCCGGATGGTTTTGTCATCCGATGCCGATGCAAGGAGCTTGCCATCCGGTGAGAATACCGCCGCACGAACGACATGTCGATGGCCTTCAAGAACCTGCAAGGTGGAGTCCCAAACCTCGTGGACTATCGGTGGGTTGTTGATCCAGCCTGGAACACAGTTCCAGAATTGCATCCTGAGCGCACTCCTCTTTGGGCTCAAAATTAGGGCAGAGGAATAAACTTGGAGTGGTGCAATCTCCAAGACTGATCGGTAGCACTGTACGAAACGCACTGCATCATGAGCCAACTCAAGTAGATGATGATTAGCATCGTCCTTGGGGATAAAGTCAGCAAGATTCTTTACTACAATGCGCACTGTCTCTTTTCCTGAAGAGAAATCGTCAGCACTAGGCGGGCAGCCGATTTCACAGCGAATCTCTATTGGACTCTGCAGACCGAGAGTTTTACTGTTTACGTGTCGGACTTTGGCCCACCTGTGCTGGACGACAGGTCTCGGGAATGGCAAAGCTCATGGGGGCAGATGACTCACCGTCAGCATAGATTCAAAGGCCTTCACCATGAGAACGCCGTCGGATATATTCTCTATCAGACTGAGAGCCTCCAGCCAGTGAAGGAAGTGTTCCTTGAGAAAAGTGTGAACTCTGTCGTGCAACGGCGATTTGTCGTCATCGAATACGACGTTACTTCGCTGAAGATGGTCGATCCAATACCGGCATGCATACCGTAGCTCCAGAGGAAGGCACCGCTGTAGGATGCCGCGGTCTATCTCGTTGTTGAGAACACCCGGAAGCTTTAGCGAGCATATATCCTGCTTCAGGCAGTTCGACATCATCTCGATACAGCTCACCGCAAGTTCCATGTGAGTGGTGTGCGCAACAATGCTGAACCGCAGATCATTGCATCTCTGGTCGTCCAATAAAAAGTCTCGGAAAGACAGGTGCAGGAGCCTGATTGGAACGTCTTCGCTTTCGGAATATGCCAACACCGAACTCAGAGATTGTAGGGTTTGCTCCACCTCCCATTGTTCAGTGCCTAACAGTTTGCCCAGCGTAGTAGCAGTCAAAGCGTCAGACAGTATCACAATGGATCCGACTATCCGCCTGAAGCGTTCTAACAGTATAGTTTTAATCTCAGCTTCCCGACCATCAACTACTGCATGTTGTATGATAGTGGTGTATATCAAGTCGAGTTGCTTTGTTGACGATCTATCTTCCACGCTATCTTTCAACACTAGATCAAGTCGTTGGGCCGGGTGATAGTCCTGATGCCCGATAAATAGGCATACCGTCGAAGCATAGATGAACAGTCCATCTGTTTTGTGAACGAGACGACCCAGGATTGATTCACCAGGCCAGTCTTTGGGTAGGCGGCGACGCTTGCGGATTCTGTCGAACTCATGCCGGAGGAGTGTGTAAACGTCGTGATTGACGGTATCGTGATTGACTATACCGTAATCGGCCGTTTGGCAGGAGATCTGATGAAGAATGAAATCTCGATGTGCATCTTGCGATATATCGTCAAAACCATGGCGAATCGGGGTTTCCGGTCTGCTAGTTACAAATACCCGCAACCTGAAGGAGCTGAGACTTTTTGCTTGAGATAGAAGGTCGAGTATTAGTCCGGTATCCTTCGTATCGTCGCATTCGTCCAATGCATCAATAACCAGTATCATGGACTGCGCTGGATCAGATGATGATTCGTTGAGCTGAGAAAGCGGTTCAAGGATAAGGCGTTCCCACTGGTCACGCAGGCTTTGCCTAGGGACATCGGGATTGTTACATATAGCCCTTCGTACCCCGGCGGCAAGGCCAGACTCCGCTGTCGCTAGCTGGTAGGCAAGTGTAGTGAAAAATTTCGAAGCACGGGCGAGATCTCCCTGGCCTCTGGAAAAGAAGAAACTCGCTCCAAGTCGTTTCTTCCTAGCCCATTCCCGGGCGACCGTACGAGCAATGGTAGACTTTCCTGTGCCAGCCATTCCGTTCAACCAAAACATGCATGCACCACTGGGAGTGTCCGACCAGCGCATAATTTCGTCAAGGAGGGCGACTCGAGTGTCTGGCAAGCACAAAGGTTCGTGTTCCAGGCGCCGCGAGTTGAAGGCTGCGTCATCCACCGAGTGCACTTCGGCTTTACCGCACGATGCAGGTCAGTGATTGGAAAACACTGTATCTACATACAGGCACCCCTAGCTTACCAAACTTTCGAATCGCAGGGTCAACCTCTCCGGAGGTCCCTAGCGGTTTGTGTCAGCGAGGTTCCCCGGTCTCTGCAAGGGACGGCTGGCGAACCAAATCCTACAGGCGCATTGAAATTGGAGTTTCGGATTTCGATGTGCTTCGCCTCGTGATAGATACGAGAGAAATCCGTGGTGCTGTTGCTGATCGTTGTGTTGGTTCGGCCACCAGAGAAATCTTGTGAGGTACTCGATTCGATGTCGCTTGCCTGCTGTTTAGATCACCGTCAACCCATCAGAATCTCGGTTCCTCAGCCGTGGGGGTCTTGACCGGCACACTTGAGGAGCTACGACCTCGCCGACGGCTCTCCAGCTCATTCCTTGACGGATACGGTTGCCAGCGCCTTTGCCGATTCGACCACTCGTTTCGTGACTGATGTTCCTGCTGCTTTCCTCGTGGCATCTTGGGAAATGTTGAAGGCCAAAGGGTCGAGCCAACCGCAAAAACTAAGACGTCTTGTGTGGTTTTGGAGCGGTCGTCGTGGAGACAAGAGGGGTAACGAAGTCGTCGCGTACTACCTGCGGGGGACGATTGTTTGCGGACTGGTTTGGTCACGCGAACGTGGATTCTGACTATTGGCTGGCTGACTACCTGGCTGAAGGAGAACGCCAGTAGAATAGGCCGGTCGGCGGCAAATAGGGTACGTACATTGGTTACAAAATTACGGGGTGCAAATAGCCAGACACGAATTTTCCTTTATCAAAGTCTACCAATCCTGAAGAAGAAAACAAATCATTTCCTTCTCCAGTCCCCCCGCCCTGCCGGCGATCAACTGGCGTCTGATCTCCAGCCCCATGAGGGGATGGTCCTTTACCAACAGCAGGTCGAGCTGCGCGTCTCGCTGGTCTCGGTGATGTCATTCCTTTACCGCTCGGCAATCGTGATCAAGTTCTTGTGCCGCAGCACCGGCAGTTTGTCTTCGACGCTCTTGAACCGCAGAAAGTGGAAGATGAGTCCGCGACGACTTTGTAGGGTAGCGCTTACTTCTTGTCGATTAGCACTTGGATGAACGCGCTGGCGGGTCCGGTGTAGTCAATCTCGCACAGGCGGAGCAGCGCGGCGGCAGAGTGGAGGACCGGAATGGAGATGCGCGTCAGGACGGAGCCGACGATTTGCGCTTTTTTCGGGGAGCAGGTGCCGCTCTATCAGTTATCGTGGAAGAGACAGGAATGATACGAGACACGACGATACATACCTCGGCCGGGGAGAACAGGAAGCCATTGAAGAACGCCGCGGGCTTGTACAATAGCTTTTTGATGCTGTTGTAGAGGGGGACGTTGAGTTTCTTACTCTCGTGGATTTCGTCGCAGACACGGTCCAGGGGGATCTACGACAAGAATCCGCAGCGTTTGTATTAGCGATCAGTACATTGCACCCTACACACACACAACACTCTTACTTCTGAGTCTGCGACTACTTCTGCGAAGCAAACAATTTTGTCGCCTCGCAGCACGCATCCAGCGTCCACTTGTCCGGTCTGGTGGTGAACAGTATCTCCTCCCAATTCCGCAGCGACGGGATGATCTTGAACGCCTTCGGTAGCTTTCCGGATTTATATCTCGGGAGCAGGATTCCGACTCTGCGTGCGAGCCATCAGCCATGAACCCGACCCCCAAACATCGCATGACAACGAGCAGAGCATACTTTGTGTAATTAGACGTCGACGGCCTTTGGCGGCAGCGCCGGCGTGTCGTCCTTCGCGTTGCCCGTGCCGCCCGCTCCAGCAAGCTTCGCTTCGTGTTCTCCAGGATCTTGTCGGCGAGCGAGGTCCTCTGCTCCTGGTGGGTGTCCGTCCTGGGGCATTGACCGATTGAAGAACCCTTGTAGTCCTCGAAGCCATCGTCCTCGAACTCTCCCTCGTCGCTCTCTTCCCCTTCCCGCCGAACTTGGAACCTCGCCGGCGCGGCGCCCGTCCTTCCCAGGAAAGCGTCGACGCCGATTGCTGTGGCTGCCGCGCGCTCCTCGGCTAACTATCTCATCCTGCTGCACCTTCGCCAGCTGCAGGATCCGCTTCGACAGCTCGCTGTCGGCGTACTCCGCCGCCCGCTCTTGCTTTTCCTCGCGCTTGTTGTGGGCGACCTTGCACGGCTGTCGCAGCTGTGCGCCGTCTCGAGGAGTTCTTCGTGGCGCGGATTGTGGCGGTGGCGCGGCTGCTGATCGACTGGGCGGTGGGGACATCAATTTTATTTCGCGTCTATAGATAAGCCTGTTAAGACTACATACGCAAACCTCAACAATAACACAACCCATATCCGTCTGCGAGTCTAGCTATGCGGCTCTCTCTTGGCCCACTGGCCCGCTGATCGACCACGGAGTTGTCATCTCGGTTGCTACGTATAATACCGGGAAACGCCGCTGCACCTCGCCGCAGAGGGACGCGAGTACGGCGGCCTGTAGCGACACGAAGGATCAAAACTCGATGCAAGGATAATTTACATTTGCATTTCGACTTTTGAGTGAGTTTTGAGTTTTGAGTTTCCAAATGCGAAAATTTGAAACAAAGAAAGTTTTTTTATCCCGTTCACCAACGGTAGATTACAACTCATAGAATCACCTCCTTTTGTCTGATCATCGATAGGAGCATTGGTTGTTGAGATATCCACACAACTAGAGATGTGGCTTTTGCGACCGTCCAGTCACGTGACCCAGTCCGGCCGCCTCTGTTCTCTGTTCGGCATTCTCTTGTCCAGTGTCCGGCCACCTCTGTTCTCTGTTCGGCATTCTCTTGTCCAGTGTCCAGCCACCTCTGTTCGGCATCCCCTTGTCCAGTGTCCGGCCGCCTCCGTTCCCTGTTCGTCATTCTCTTGTCCAGTGTGCGCCCGCCTCTGTTTGGCATTCTCTTGTCCAGTGTGCGCCCACCTCTGTTTGGCATTCTCTTGTCCAGTGTCCGGCCGCCCCTGTTCTCTGTTCGGCATTCCCTTGTCCAGTGTCCGCCCGCCTCTGTTCGGCATTCTGTTGTCCAGTGTGCGCCCACCTCTGTTTGGCATTCTCTTGTCCAGTGTCCGGCCGCCTCTGTTCTCGGTTCGGCATTCTCTTGTCCAGTGTCCGGCCACCTCTGTTCGGCATTCTCTTGTCCAGTGTGCGCCCGCCTCTGTTTGGCATTCTCTTGTCCAGTGTCCGGCCGCCCCTGTTCTCTGTTCGGCATTCCCTTGTCCAGTGTCCGCCCGCCTCTGTTCGGCATTCTCTCGTCTAGTGTCCGCCCGCCTCTGTTCCCTGTTCGGCATTCTCTTGTCCAGTGTGCGCCCGCCTCTGTTCGGCATTCTCTTGTCCAGTGCCCGGCCGCCTATGTTCTCTGTTCGGTATTCTCTTGTCCAGTGTCCGGCCGCCTCTATTCTCTGTTCGGCACTCTCTTGTCCAATGTCCGGCCGCCTCTGTTCTCTGTTCGGCATTCTCTTGTCCAGTGTCCAGCCGCCTCTGTTCTCCGTTCGGCATTCTCTTGTCCAGTGTCCGGCCGCCTCTATTCTCTGTTCGGCATCCCCTTGTCCAGTGTCCGGCCGCCTCTGTTCTCCGTTCGGCATTCTCTTGTACAGTGTCCGGCCGCCTCTATTCTCTGTTCGGCATTCTCTTGTCCAGTGCCCGGCCGCCTATGTTCTCTGTTCGGCATTCCCTTGTCCAGTGTCCGGCCGCCTCTATTCTCTGTTCGGCACTCTCTTGTCCAGTGTCCAGCCGCCTCTGTTCTCTGTTCGGCATTCTCTTATCCAGTGTCCGGCCGCCTATGCTCTCTGTTCGGCATTCCCTTGTCCAGTGTCCGGCCGCCTCTATTCTCTGTTCGGCACTCTCTTGTCCAGTGTCCGGCCGCCTCTGTTCTCTGTTCGGCATTCTCTTATCCAGTGTCCGGCCGCCTATGTTCTGTGTTCGGCATTCCCTTGTCCAGTGTCCGGCCGCCTCTATTCTCTGTTCGGCATTCTCTTGTCCAGTGTCCGGCCGCCTCTGTTCTCTGTTCGGCATTCCCTTGTCCAGTGTCCGGCCGCCTCTGTTCTCCGTTCGGCATTCTCTTGTCCAGTATCCAGCCACCTCTGTTCGGCATTCTCTTGTCCAGTGTCCGGCCGCCTCTGTTCTCTGTTCGGCATTTCCTTGTCCAGTGTCCGGCCGCCTCTATTCTCTGTTCGGCATTCCCTTGTCCAGTGTCCGGCCGCCTCTGTTCTCTGTTCGGCATTCCCTTGTCTAGTGTCCGGCTGCCTCTATTCTCTGTTCGGCATTCTCTTGTCCAGTGTCTGGCCGCCTCTGTTCTCTGTTCGGCATTCTCTTGTCTAGTGTCCGGCTGCCTCTATTCTCTGTTCGGCATTCTCTTGTCCAGTGTCCGGCCGCCTCTGTTCTCTGTTCGGCATTCTCTTGTCCTGTTTTCACGCACCCCAGTTCGCCGTTCGGTGTTCACTTGTCTCAGTTCTAGCACTCACGCACCTTGTATGCACCTGAATGTAATTGGAATTCCTATGCGAGTTGTATACCGTTTGTACAGCTGGCTGCCCTACATAAACTGAGTCATATTTGTTGATGGATATCACCATCTGACACTCTGTCTGGGTTTAATGCATGCTGAAAGGACATTATGCATCTGCGTGTCGGCATCTCCACTCAGGTATTGTTGTTCTTTTTTTTAACTGGCTCAAATGAAGATGCATACCTAATGCAAGCTGCATAGTTGAGCTTTGATACATTATTGTGATGCGTGTTGCATATGCAGAAAAACGAGTGAGGACATGTGATACGCTATACCCACAAGTATTCTTCATGGATATACCGGCCTGAAAGAACATATTAGAATTGATCAAATACTGCAATCTGTCCTTTTAGAGATACTATATATACTGTATAGAAGAACACCAAAGACTTCTTCCTCCAACTCACTCAATTTCCTACAACATGTCTACCTCTTCTCCCATGTTCTCACCTATCTGCGGCCATCTCATACCATCAAATGGTGGTACCAGAACACAGTTCGGCGAAGCATCATTTGAACCTGGTTGTATTATTAGTCACTGTCAGCATTGTTGCCAACTGGTTCCTGCCACCACTGTATCATCTCAACCTACCTCACACGTTGCAGTTGACCCTCAACTTACCCATATCCGCCCTGGTATGTATACTCCTATAATCTACACTATTGTCAATATTACTGTCAATACTATTGGAACTGACTCATTTGGGGACGTTAAAGTGGCCAGTATTCAGAATACCTTACCCACCATACAGAAAGCCAGACGATCATCAAACATCATGGCAATTGGCTCCAGAAGACCTTCTGCATCAGGATGACAACCAAATCGTAACTATCAGCGCCGAGTATCTGAGAAACACGCCGAAAAATCCGGTTCGACTGTTGAAAAACAAGATAATCCTTCACTACCATTGATACGTAAGTATAACCTCAAACTTATCATCTCACACGAGGATACGCCATTTGAGCTTGAAGCTGTACCCGATACAGAAGAATGGAGTCCTTCAGAGAACGATTTACAACAGAAAATCAACGGAATCCTCCTGACGACATGTCTCAGTTATATCCTTCAGCAGACGGGGTTATGGGATAGCCTTATTGCGATGAAACCTGATTGTATGTACGATTTTACAAGTTCTCAGAATTATATCTCTAACTATTTAAAGTCATGCAGTTTGTGAAAATCACACCAGTAAAGCGATACCACCAAGCAAGCAAGCAGGTCGAACAGTTTTCCAAACAATATCTTGAACAGAAGAATCTCACCTTGGGTCAACTCCTCGATACCCACTTTCCGATGTCAGGACAACTATGTAGGAGAAAACCTGGCCGACCATCCGCAAGCCTGTTGGATATCGTTTCACTTCCACTACACATGATTTGGACACATATCGAAGAGGATGATATAGACTACACCAGCTGGAATCCAGATGATTACTCCTTTGAACCATTAGCGAATCTGTCTGACAGCATACCCGCTGCTCCCTCTACTGCTCTCGATGGCCCTGTACCTATTAGCTCCGATGGTTCAGCAGTTGTAGAGCAACTAGAAAACTCGGAATCACCCCCAGAGGATGACTCAACGCCAGACTTGGAGCCAAATCCAGACTCAGAACCCGAACTACCCAGTCTCAATCAAGCTATCAGTAGAAAGGTCAGTAAAACTTTTATCCTTCCGTTTATCTATGAGAACTAATATGTTAGAGTAGCGATCAAGAAACGATATGACTAGTTCCCCACCTCATGCTTCCACTCCACAAGCGTCGAACCCTAAAGTGCGGAGAGTTGTTCCACTCACCATTCCAGTTCGAAGATCTGGGGGAAATGGGCCAGGTGCATATTAGCTATATACAGTAGTTATAGAGTTGTATTATTTCCTTCGATGGAGTGAATGGATTTCATTTGTTTCATTTGTATTCTTTGCATGTATCTCCATTTTTTCATTGATTGATGCCGACACGCAGATGCATAATGTCCTTTCAGCATGCATTAAACCCAGACAGAGTGTCAGATGGTGATATCCATCAACAAATATGACTCAGTTTATGTAGGGCAGCCAGCTGTACAAACGGTATACAATTCGCATAGGAATTCCAATTACATTCAGGTGCATACAAGGTGCGTGAGTGCTAGAACTGAGACAAGTGAACGCCGAACGGCGAACTGGGGTGCGTGAAAACGGGACAAGAGAATGCCGAACAGAGAACAGAGGCGGCCGGACACTGGACAAGAGAATGCCGAACAGAGAACAGAGGCGGCCGGACACTGGACAAGAAAATGCCGAACAGAGAATAGAGGCAGCCGGACACTAGACAAGGGAATGCCGAACAGAGAACAGAGGCGGCCAGACACTGAACAAGAGAATGCCGAATAGAGAATAGAGGCAGCCGGACACTGGACAAGGGAATGCCGAACAGAGAACATAGGCGGCCGGACACTGGACAAGAGAATGCCGAACAGAGAATAGAGGCGGCCGGACACTGGACAAGAGAATGCCGAACGGAGAACAGAGGCGGCCGGACACTGGACAAGGGGATGCCGAACAGAGAATAGAGGCGGCCGGACACTGGACAAGAGAATGCTGAACGGAGAACAGAGGCGGCCGGACTCTGGACAAGAGAATGCCGAACAGAGAACAGAGGCGGCCGGACACTGGACAAGAGAATGCCGAACAGAGAATAGAGGCAGCCGGACACTGGACAAGAGAATGCCGGACAGAGAACATAGGCGGCCGGACACTGGATAAGAGAATGCCGAACAGAGAATAGAGGTGGCCGGACACTGGACAAGAGAATGCCGAACAGAGGTGGCTGGACACTGGACAAGAGAATGCCGAACGGAGAACAGAGGCGGCCGGACACTGGACAAGGAAATACCGAACAGAGAACAGAGGCGGCCGGACACTGGACAAGAGAATGCCGAACAGAGAACAGAGGTGGCCGGACACTGGACAAGAGAATGCGGAACAGAGAACAGAGGCGGCCGGACTGGGTCACGTGACTGGGCAGTCGCAAAAGCCACATCTCTAGTTGTGTGGATATCTCAACAACCAATACTCCTATCGATGATCAGACAAAAGGAGGTGATTCTATGAGTTGTAATCTACCGTTGGTGAACGGGATAAAAAACTTTCTTTGTTTCAAATTTTCGCATTTGGAAACTCAAAACTCAAAACTCACTCAAAAGTCGAAATGCAAATGTAAATTATCCTTGCATCGAGTTTTGATCCTTCGTTTCGCTACAGGCTGCCATACGCGAGGCAGTGGCACGACTCCTGATCGACCGGGAAGCGACATTTCGGCTGTTGCACGTTGAATACATATCTATATGTATGTACTATACAGATATAGATAGCGCTTGTTTTTCTTGTTCGGCTGTTTTTTGTTTACTCATACCCGCATAAAGCCAATCTAGACTATGGCGGCGCACCTTTTATCAGTTTTTCCTGTCAGCTGTGCGTGCGATGGCGGCACGTTGCAAGCTCTCTTTTGCCCGCCGCCCAGGCCTGTCCCTAGAAGGCCAACTACGCACCAAGTAAAACTTACAAATGAAATTGTAACCGAAAGGAAGGACAAGAGAAAGGACGAAAGAAAGACCGAACGAGCCAAGAGGAAAAACAAAAGAAAGCGCCCCCATCCCTACTCCTCATCGTCTGCGGGCACCATGAAGGAGGGCATGGGTAGGAACAACGGTAGCTCCTCCCCGGCACCCAATTCCCCTGCGGCACCCAGCTCCTCCGCCTCCGCCTTCCTCTCTTCCCGCTCCCTGCGCTCCCATCCCGATACCTCGCTCCCCGCGACCTCCTCAGCAGGAACCAGTCTTCCTACATCCGTAGTGGAGAGGAAGTCTAGTACCACCTGGCTGCACCTCCCATCGGCAGGGAGGTCCCGGATCGTGAACCGGCTCTCCCCCTTCCTGTTTACTTCCACACCTCTGCCCACAGAATCTTCTGCTGAGCTTTCCACTCGGGACACACCTTGAAGCGCTGATCCCTCGTCTGCGTCGGGCATTGGCACCACCAGCACTGAGGGGTGGGCCGGCTCTCTGTCCAGTGGAGATACTGCACGGTAAGGCAGCGCCCTGTCTTCACCTGGTAGAACCGTGAGACAAGCCTCTTGGTGCTCCAGCCACCACGCCGTCTGGCCTCTGACTCTTCGGTATCTTGTATTTCTTCCCGGAGGTCCCGCCTCCCGCCCATTGCCTTGTCTCCGCCCACTTCTTCTCGGAGATCTTTCGCTTGAGATGTGCCAGAGATCTTGGGAGAGGCACCGCGTGTGCCTCTACCCGGTTCAGGTAACTCAGCCATTCCACCTCGCGGGCGTCTGGCTCCTCCGCGCGCACTTCGCCCATTCGTTGGCCTTTCGTTGCCGGCGACTCCCTTGTGCGCCGGGTACCACCGGATCTCGGCGATGATGCCCGGCCCCGCACAGCGATGTGCTTCCTCGCCTGAAGCGCGTACTTCTGGCCGGGGCCAGGCTCCTCCGAGGCTATCCGTCTGATGGCCGCCTGGGCGTCCGTGAAGATTGTGACCTGCTCTGGGGCTATCTGTCTTCGCGAAGCCGATTCCGGCGCCCTGGCGAGGGCAGCGCACTCCGCATCATAGGCCTCCTGGTTGTATCCCATGTGAGTTTCGATGCCCACCCAGGACTGGCCTTTCTTCCACACCACCGCGTAACCGGCAACTCCGTCGTCCAGTCGCGACCCGTCCGTGAACATGGTGAGTCCGGGCCATGCCTTCTCTGCCTCAGCCTCGGCTTCGGCCTCCTCCTCCTACACCAATTTCTCGTCGAGGTCTCTGGTTCCTCTAGCAAAACTGTGCTCTCCGTCCATCCCGTGTAGGCGAGGGTGTTCGTAAGTCTCCGCCTGATAGCTGCCGCTGGTCTGAGCCCTGACTCCATCGACATGGCGCCGAGGTTGGTTGTCTTTTTCTTGCTCGGCAGGGTGGGGCCGACTGGCACAGCGCTGTAGGCACTAGCGTCGGTCATCCATCTTCCCTTCCCTTTTCTCCGTCGTTGTAGTTCTTTTGGTTCTTCTTTCTCTTTGATATACAGACACTCAGAGAATACAGCAATCTTTTGCGTTTCTTTTGGTCTTTGTCTCGAGCTGCATCGGCGCGTGCCAGATGTTGAAGATATTGCCAAGGTGCCACATGAGGAGGCTAGCTGCGGAGGAGGCAGGTGGATGCGAGGGAAGGCAAGGATGGTAGGAGGAAAAAGGGGGGTAGTTTAGTGTGTTTTTCTTCCTTGCATTTTGCTCTAGGTGCGGTAGCCGGAGGATATATGTATCCCCTAGTCCGTAACTAGTTTCCGTGCCAAATGGCACGCGAAACCTTACCCCCCCGCGGGCTCTAGACGGGGGTATTCAGGTCAATAAGACTATCAGATGATGAGTTGAGTTGATAGGCTT
>Ga0307508_10001541_pt1 | contig 25782 bp, 31 predicted proteins | sample 9_EM_MG_FD_203089 | JGI IMG/M metagenome (GOLD analysis project Ga0307508, IMG submission 203089) | Populus trichocarpa ectomycorrhiza microbial communities from riparian zone in the Pacific Northwest, United States - 9_EM | ecosystem: Host-associated > Plants > Roots > Unclassified | place... | reverse complement strand
GTACTTGTTGCCCCAACACGAAGTTTCTCTTTGGCATGATAGGATTCCATCCAATTCATCAGTTTTGATCGGCAGCCAGTATGTCGAGGAACATCTATCTTCTAGAGAAGATGGAAAAATAGACATCGCCCTACTCCGAATCAACACTCTCCTCACCCAATTGAAAGTCCGCCTGGGGGCTGCCCGCTGAGAATTGTGGATATGTGGATAGGGAAACCTCCCGCTACATGATGGATCCGTCTTCGTCAGTAATGGGTCACCTGCGCTCGCTCCCCTTCAACTACTCTTACCGGCTGCAACTTCTAGTAGTAGTAGTGGGTGTGGCGTAGTTCGGAGGTCTGGGCGCGGAAATATACGCGCTAGGGAGCGTATGTTGTGAAATACGCTACAGAACATACGCTATAGAACATACGCTCGAAAAGAATAGGCCTTAAGTATCTAGAATAGTATTGAGGGGGGAATAAGCGCCGATGGGTTGGGTTAGCGTCAATGCGGAGGGTAGTCAGCCTCGACGGCTCATTGTACTATCTAGTACATACATATGTAGTTTGCTCTATCTACATCCTGCACGTACATCCTCCACGAATCCACCAATCACAGGATCACCATCCCACCCTCAACTATTCTCTATCACCACCTTCCGTATTGTGTGCGATATTTCCTCGGGGCATGATAGCCCCCTCACTAGGTATTTCAGCCAAAAAAGAAAGCGGAATTAATAATATATTTTCTCTTTTGTATTTGATTCGATTTTTTCGAAATCACCCTGGTTCTGAGTGTCACCCACCATATATGCTCCGACAAGCTTTCTGCACCCCCTGATTGTCGCATTGAACTGCGGAATCCACAAAGCTACCGTTGCACCGACCTCCATTGTCCGGAATCACGGCGGCTGGGTTCATAGCCGGTTGGCAGGAGGCACTGCAGTCTGGCCGGACATCCGAACTCTGCCATGGAACCCGACTCGTAGCCCCAGTCCCACGGAGCAGAGTACTCGGAGAGATGGAGCACGCAGCGTCACCCAGCAGCACTCACGATCTCATCTACATCGCCGCCATTGTCCCTGCCGTGAATAGCGGCTGACTGTTGGCACTTTCAAGGCCGTTAAGCATGAAGCAGCTAGTGTAGACGCTACGTAGCGATCACACCTTGTAAGGCTGGACACAGCCAGTCCACCGAGCAGTGGGGGCCGCTGTGGACGCAGCGACGTCATGTCTCAATCTTGTCGTACCCCTCACCAGCACAGCGCCGTCTTCGCCGTCTTAGACATGTAGAGTCTCCCTCTCTGCGTGCCGATGCACATTGCCACGCTTTACTCCGGGTATGTCCTCCTCTTACAGAACACTCTGTTCCATTTAGACTGGTATCTTTAATGGGATATCACGGCTGCACAATACTTGGTTGCAGCGATGATCGGGAGTGGAGTTCGCTGTGTACCCCGAGACCCGGGTCTGGTGGCTGACGCTTTAGCCGTAAGCCTTTTCTTTAAAAATAAAAATCACCCCCCCCCCCCCTTCTGCTCCTTCTTCCTGTGTACGCTTCTCCTCTTGCCTCTTGTCTCTTAGCTCCTCTACTGTTCCGAGTCCGCCGGAGAAAGAAAAAAAATGATATCCCCAAAAGCCATCGCCGGCCGGCGCTCAGCGACCATCCTCGCTGCGATAACGATCGGCTACTTCGTCTTCAGTCTGCGCTGGGCACTCCTGCCGTTCCCGCGAGAGCTCGGGATCAAACTCTCGAGGCACCGGCCGCCGCTGCAGCCATTCCCGAAGCCTCCGACCTTGTCCGGCCTCATCCCTCCCGTGGCGCTCGCGCCACCGGCGACGGTGCTGGACCCAACGGACCCCTCCTGTGATCCCTTCGTCTCCGCCTTCGTAGCGCTCAACCGGAGCAAGCCGATCCGCACGACCTTCAGCTCGCTCCATCCGGACTGCAAGCCCGCGAACCCGAGCTGGTTCGCGCAGCTGAAACTCAGCGCCGACGCGCCTATCGTCGCACTGCAGAACCGGACGGTGCTCTTCGTCGGCGACAGCGTGGACCGGTTCCTTGTCGACGACGTGTGTCGGCTCTTGCAGGGGAACCTAGTGCTCCACCCGGTGACGACGTACGCCTCCAGTGTGTCCGGCGCTCCCACGGGCGCTGGCGGACTACCCCGCACCTGCCAGATCTCGGGCCCCTCGGGACGCCAGAACCTGACGCTGGCGAGCTACTTCTTCTACGGCTACGACGTGGCCGACCTGTGGCGCGACAAGAAGGCGACGTGGGCGCCGCCGGCCAACTTCCCGCCTCGCTGGGCCGCATTCGCTCGCGCGTACGGCACATTATTCCGGCCCGGCTCGCTCGCGGGGTCGCGGCCCGATCTCGTCGTCGCCAACGTGGGGCTGTGGGAGCTGGCGCGGTTCGACCGGCTGCACGAGCGCGCGCACAACGGCGTCGCCGCGCCGACGACACTTCCGGCGGAGTTCGTCGACGCCTTCGTCGAAGATACCGTTGACTTCCTCGCGCGTGTGCGGAAGCTTGTCGGGCCGCAGGCCGCCGTCAGGTGGAGACAGATGCACACCCTCTGGAGCGCCGAGGGGAGCTACTTCACCCAGGCCGGGAAGAAACACGGCCGCCCGAGGTTCAGTCCCGTCAAGGTCGCCGCGCTGAACGCCGCTGCGAAGGAGGCGGTGCGAAGGGCCGGCGGCGTTGGCTGGTGGCCGGTCGGCGAGATGATCTTGCCGTGGCCTGCGGAGTGGTGGTTGAGGGATGCAATCCATCAGAGCGGGACCGTCGGCGCCGTCGTCTGGGGTGGCGGCGTGCTGGAGTATTTGGCGAGGACGCCAAGGTGATCTGCGTCTTTTCCTGTCTTGTTATGTTGCTCTGCTTCGGTGTTGCGTGGGTCGTTTATATCATTCGGAGTTATTGCGTTTTGCATTATTTTTTTTGGAGGGTTTCGCATGTCATCGCGTTGTCTGGGCAGGTGCTTCTGGAGAATACATATACTCTACAAACGCACCAGGAATCAAATCGATTTGGACGTTGGGTAGTGTCGGGTGGGAAATTAAACCAATCCAACTGGGCTAGTTTACGTGCCAATCGGGGATGGCGGTGAGAGTAGCTCAGCTTGCGCCGATCTCACGGTAGAGTACATATGTTTATGTACTTTGTATATGTGGCAGCATCGCTCACCCGCACACCTCTAGAGTATATACCGCAAACTTGGAGTAGTGCCCGAAAATCTATTCGTAATGATAATGGGCAAACCAGAAGCCAATTGAACTCCCCAACTCCCATGGAAAACAGACGCCTCCTGGCTGCCAATCAACCGAACAATATCACGGCCGCTACAACGGCGCCCATGCCCCAAGCCACGATCTTTCCCGCGAAGACGGTGCTCCCGACACCCTGTGCATTATCAGCACCCGTACTCGGCCGGGGGGTCGTTCCTGCGCCCGCGGTAGTCGGAGCACTAACCGTAGTCCTGCTAGCCGACGTTCCGGTAGCCGTGTTGGGGAAGCCGGTGTCGTGGTCGCTGCCGCGATCGATGCCGATGCTGATCCACGCGATCATGCCGTCGTTGACATTGTCGCCGAGCTTGCGCACGTCCATCAGTCCGTCATAGCCCGCGACGGCGTTGCTGGTCGACCGGAAGATGCGGTCGTTGTTGTTGTTGATGAGGCGGATGGTGTTGGTCGAGTACGGCGTCACGGCCTCAACCTCGTTGATCAGGTCCATGTCGAAGTACAGCTGTCCGACGAGCGGATTCGTGCCGCCGACGTAGGTGCGCCTATCGCCGTCGGTGCGGATCTGGCCGTTGATGTGGGCCATTATGTGGATGTGGATCGCGCGGCCTGCGGGCGGAGACGTTCTCCATCAGTATTCCGCCTCAGGAAGGGAAGGGGAGGGGAAACCGACCGTCGTAGTGTCCGGGGAATATGGTGGTCATCTGCGCCACGCCCTCGTTGTTCGTCTCGGCCAGCCCGCGCAGCCACGTCTCCCCCTCGGTCCCCTCGGCCGAGTAGCCGCCGTACACGCCGGTGGCGTTGGCGTGCCAGAAGTCCACCATCACGTTCGGCAGCACTTCGCACGAGTTCGCGTCGAAGACCTGGAGGTCGAGCAGCAGCGGGACGCCCGGCTGCTGTTCACGCATATCGGAGCGGATGAGCTCTCCAGGAAGATCTAACGACGACAATCGTCAGCCTTCTCCCGTTCTCCTTCTCCCACGGGGCGGGAGGGGGGGGGGGGGCGCACAATAAGGACCCTGCACGCTCTCCGGCGTCAACACGCAGGTAGGAATGCCCGTGAACGGGGAGGCGGTATTGGTGCCGGTAGCGATCTGCCGCTGCGTCGGCGTGGCTTCCTGCCGGCGCTCGTTGCGCTGGCTCTGTCCCTGGAAGCGGCGCACGAACTCGTCGCGGCGTTGCTGGCCCGAGTCCGACGACCGCTTCGCGAGATGCGCCTGACACGAGCCGAATGCGCGGCGCGCGTGCAGGTGCGCTTCCTCGCGCTTCTCGAGTTCTTCCGGCGACAGTGCGGGCCCGTGAGCGAGCGCGGCCGTCGCGAACAGCAGGCTCGCGAACAGAGTTGGGAGGAAAAGCATCGTGCAGTTGCAGTGCGGGTAGTGTCTTGCTATCGTGGAGCGCGCGCACAGTGGATCGGAACTGCAGTCGGGCAACCGAACTCGAGGCGAACGAAGATGCACAACGGCGGAGAGCGGAGTGGGACGCGGGCGTGCCCGATATATACATACGCCAGCACCAGTGACAACCCACCATCCGGCCGCGCAACGGGACATCCCAGGCGGGACCGAAGCTGGAGCTTGCGTAGCTGCCAAGTCCGCGAGTCGCTGCATGGACCGTACATGATCACTGCGTGCGCTTTGCCGAACTACTGTGAGCTGGGCGGAGAGGCGCACACTGGCAGTACGTACACCTACCTCCGTCACAAGGCGTTTCCTCGCTTCTCGACCGAAAGTAACCCTGTCGGCAACAGGTAGCCGGGTGAGACAGCTGCTGCGGGGATGTGAATGGAGGGATCCGCTCGTGCGCATGAGGTGTGGCGCGGTTGAGGGAGGCAGACCCGGGCGTAGCGTATGTTGTACAGACATAGATACTATCGATCTAGACGGCCAGAGTTGAAAACCCATGTAGGAATTCAGGCCCGAAATATGTCGTTCTATTTTTGTTGGCTGTCTCCCCTTTGCGATCGCCAACATGTCAGACTGTCCGCCGCTCGCTTTCACTCGTCAAGTTCGCGACCATCCATGGTAACCACACGCACACATGGCTCACATGGCACGGCTGAACGGAGCGCAGGCAAGCGACCTGTATGTCTAACTATAACTGGGCCTCTCAGAGTCCAATGCTTGGCTGGGGCGGCTGGTTGGTTCCCGCCAGCCACGCCCAATCCATCCAACTCAACTCCAACTCACCTTGGGGACCCCCTCATACCACCACCAACCATGCGGACCACGAGATCGTTGTGCACTCTGCCACTCTACACAGGAGGCTTCCATCTATCCGGGAGCAGGCGTGCGGAAATAGACGTGCAAACACCTCCACCGCTTTTCAGACATGATGCTGCTTACATTGAGGGCTTCCTCAATTTAGATTGCCTCCGGGGGGAAGGGGGGGGGGGGGGGGGGGGGGGGAAGCAGGTTGTGGTGACCGCGATAAAAAAAACCAAACCAAGCAGCTTGTCGTGTCCTCGATAATCATCTCCAATCCTCCTCCTCTTCAATCCACCACCATTCTCGCGCACGAAGATGACAGCCGCAACCCGATTACAATGGAGGCAGGACTTTTCACACGACGCGTTCAGGAGTGCTGACTGCGACGAAGTGGCGAAGCACAACACCCGCGCCTCCTGCTGGGTGATGATCTTCTGCCAAGTGTACATAACGCGTGGCGCCTTTCTCGACTCGCGTCGGGAGGGGGGGCGCGAACGCAATCATGCGCTACAGCGGAGTGCGATCCGATCCATCCACCAGGAATGCTCGAGGAGACGCCTAGGTACCGTCGACGCATGCACCGTTCCAGTTTCCGCTCCGTCGCAGCCGGCGGGCGGAGCGGGTGCCGCTGCAGCCGCTGCACACGCACCTCGCTCGACGCGCGTCCTCGCAGCCGGAGCAGATCACGGCGGCGACGATGCATTCGCTGTGGTTCCAGCTGTACGTGCAGGGCGAGGAGCGAGAGCACGCCAACAGAGGGTACGCGGCGGTGGTGCTGGCGCTCCACGCGTCCACGCGGGGGAAACGCGAGGCCGACGAGCGCCTGGCCAACGTCGCTGCCTCTAGCCAAGGCATCGTTATGGCATTCCTTTATAGCGTTGGTCTTGCTTGCCGCTACGGAGCACAGCAAGAGGGGAAGTGTTGCAGTATCTCACTCGTTCTGCTTTGCCATTTGTAGAATCACGTCGTATATGTATGTACGTGTATTCAGACTTCACTTTTTCAGACTTTCTCTCTAAGAGCGATGAAGTCTCTTGATGTGTTGTATTGTCTTGAAGAGAAAGGCTGAAAAATTGAAAAGTCTGAATACACATATGACGTGGTTCTACACATGAGATTGTGATTTGTTGACACTTCGATGTCCAGTCGAGTCCCGTGACATAAAGGTGTCGGCGCTCGGTTTGCGTCTTGCATACCGAACCGTTTGAGAATCGAGCCATCGGGTAGATAATCGAGTATATAACATGTAGTCTTCTGTATGCTTAGTCAGTGCTCTCTTCCCATAGATATGGGTGCCCTCATGAAAGCAGTATCAGATGTCGAATCTTGGTCCTGCGAAGCGGTTCTTACGTAGATATTACTCGATTGCCCGATGGCTCGATTCTCCTTCACCAGCAGACTTGCATCAACTCGATTCTCAAACGGTTCCGTATGCAAGATCCGCAAATCCAGCGCCGACACCTTTATGTCACAAGACTCGACTGGACACCGAAATGCCAGAGCCGATTCAGCCGTCTATCGAGCTGTTGTCGGAAGCCATATGTACGCTGCCACATCGACACAACCTGATATTGCCCCATGCGGTTGCGGCTCTTAGTCGTTATAACGCCCAACCGTAGATATTCCACGCATGCAGACATTGGATTAGTCTATCCTGCCTCATCTGTATCGAGCAGTTTCGACACTCTACACGGCCATACAGATTCGGGCTTTGCAGGCGACAGAGCAGACCGGAAACCCCAAGGTGGCTTTCTCTTTCAAGCATATGGCGGACCGATAGACTGGCAACCGGAGAAGCAGTTGCTTGTCGCGACCTCGACTACCGAAGCGGAATATGTAGATAGCTTGTTCTGAAGCCACACGTAAGGCTCGATGCCATATACAACTACACAAAGACGTTACCGGCGAACTTGTCACACCGCCGATGTGCTGTGTGCTGCGACAACGATGGCGCATCGAAGAATATTTGTTCTGGTGTTTCGAGTGCAAAGACGAAGCACATCAACATTCGATTTCACGATAGCCGAGAGCTCCTTGCTTCAAGGGATTGTCAAATTTGACCGATAGATATATTCTGACGAAGGCACTCCCGCCCAGAACGCCATCAGCGCCTTGTTAAAAAGAATGGGTCTGGCTTTTGTGATTTGGAAGGCATTGTTTTGGGAGAAAAAAAAGGTAGCAGTTTTTTGCTGACGTTGATTAAATTTTTTGGCTTACTGGCGCAGTGAAAGCACAGTAAGAAAGGGGGAGGGGGGGATGTGTTGTAGTATGTGCTTATGTAGTCTTCTGATTGCTTAGTCAGTGCTCGTGACCTCCTCATCCCATAGATGCGGGTGGTACCTATGTAGTTAGTGGCGTCATATCTTCACAACACAACCATCACATCTACATACACATCACTCCCACGGCGCCCGCGCACGCTTCGCCGGCACGTCCCCCTCGCTCACGTGGGACGACCTCCGCTGGCTCCGCCCGCAGCCGTCCAGAAGGGGCACGAGGATGCGCTACTGGCGTGCGCGCCCCCTCGCTCGCGCTGCGCGTCACAGGGATATGTAATCCTGTCGTTAAGGCGTTCGCGCTGGGCCATCTGTCGGCCCCGCGCTGTTCGGGCTGGCCAGATATGTATGGAGCCGACGGCGTCGGGAAGGTGCTGCAGATTATCGAGGAGGAGACAGCCACCGCGGCCAGGCTGCTGGGCGTCAATGTCGTCCAGGAGGCCGGCAGGAGACGCGCTAACGCCGGTAGGCTAGAGAGAGAGGTGGATGTCGAGGGCCTGTAGGATGAAGCTTTTGGATGTTGTACATACTCCTCGCGGGGGCCAGTACAATTCACAACGTATTCTCGCAAGAAAAGGGACCACCACTCAATCTCAATCTTCGCCGTAGTCCCACCAAATAGGCCATATCCCGTTCTCACATGCAATCACGATCACGCTCAAAGACTTCTTCAGCGACCAGAAAACACCGCAATTTATTCCCGTCGTAACGTCGTTATCATAAGAGTACATACATCTTCGTATGGACATGTCAGAAGGGAAAAATAAACAGAAAAACATCCGCACATGCTCCCGTCACTTGTGAAGAAAAAAAGAAGAAAAAAGGAAGGACAGTAAACACATCAACCTCAAAGAGAAGCCCGTCACACATCAAGAAAGAGAAAAGCCTCCACCATCATATATGCCGTATGAAACATGAAGAAAAATCGTAAAATCAAAATCAACTCAGAAGCTACTGTCTGGGCCTCGACGTCGCCCTCCTCACTCCCGCCGCCGTGGCCTCTCCGGCTCTGTACGCCAACTCCTGAGCGACGGTATTTCGGTATTCGCTGCCGCCCTCGTAACGCTCATGCGGGTGAGGGTGGTGTCCGCCACCACCTCCGGTGATAGCCCGTCTCAACATTCCGCCGACACCGCTCCCGCGTCTGCTGTGGGTAGTGCTGGAGTCGTCATCATGATGTCTGTGGTGACCATGCTCCCGGTGACCATGCTCCCGGCGATGGCGTCGTCGAGACGCGTCGACCGACCGTGTCCGCCGCTCATCAAGGCTCTTTCGAACTTGGTGTTGGGCCAGGGCACCGGCCACGGTCACGGCGGCGGCTTTGGCGAGTGACGCGCCACGTGATCTGGATCGGTGTGGCGGAGACACAGTTCTGCTGCGGCGACGGAGGATCCCCGTACGGGACCGAGAGCGATCACGATGATGCTTTGCGCGGCGGGCAAGAGCAGCGGCGCCAGCGGCTGCGCCTGCGCCGAGAGCTGCGTTGCGAAATTTATGGGAGCTACTATCGGCAGAGGATGTGGAGGAGGTGGAAGAGGAGCGGCGGTGACGAAGCATTCCCGGACGCGAGTGTGATCGGGAACGGGATCTGTGAAATGCTGCGGCACTGCCAACCGCCCTACGCATTCGGTGGTGGCTATCGGCTGAATATGCGGAGGATGCCGACGAGGAGCGGGAGCGCGAGCCGCGGCGGTGGCGGTGGTGGTTGTGAATTGCCTTGGCCGCGAGGCCGGCGGCGGTGGCGGCGGCGCCGAGCCCGGCGGCAACTTTGCGTCCGCGGTGCGTGCTCCGCCCACTGTCCGAAGAGCAGTCGGAGGAAGATCCGCGTCGGTGGCTCTCGGCGTACTTGTGTGCCGCTAGGCCTGCGGCCGTGGCGCCAAGTGCCGCTGCGGCGATGTGGCGGCCCCTGTGTCTACCACCTTCGTTGGAGGATGAGCTCGAAGAGCGAGAGCGGGCTCGCCGTGCGCGGGCGTCGTATAGTTCCTTTGCAGCTCCCACTGCGGCGATTCCCAGACCGGCCTCGGCGAGGTGACGAATGCGGCGGTTAGGATCCTCCTCTGGGTGCTGGATGTGCTCGTGGCGGTGCTCGTGGCGGTGCCCATGATTGTGCTTGTATAGTTTCTGAGCACCTAGAGTCGGTCCAGGTGACCGACGCATCCTCCTTCGCCAACCAGGGCCCAAGGAGTCCCCGCCGATCACATGTTCGGTCATGACACTCCGACTGGATCCATGTGTGAATCCATCATCGATGTAGTACTCTTCCTCGTCACATGACGAGCAATACGAATCGTAAACGTCGTAGCCAACACTTCTGCCTCGCCGCGTGAAATCCATCTCACTGTGTGCACCGCTGCGACGATAGTACCGCCCGACTCTGCCGCCGGCCGGCTCAATCACGTATTCCCGTCCGCGAAAGAGCTCGACCTCCTGTGGAGGAAGCTGGATGATGTGGTCCTCCTGGTGGATCACCAGCGGGGAGTGTGGTCGCTCATATTCCACCCGGTGTGGGGGGAGATCGATCGTAGACGTGGACTGGTTGCTGGGAACCTCGTATACGCGTTCGCGCTCGATGTAGTGCCTCGGGCGACGCATCGAGGGGGGGATGAGGAGCATCTCATCGTCGAGAACCACCGGCATGGTTGCGGTTGTTGTAGGAGTTGAAGTGACTAACGCGATGTTGACCGGAGATGTGCGATGCGACAAATCGAGTTGGCTGTGCTATGAAGACGATGAGGATGGCCGTGTTGATTTTCGCAGTCGGTGGAGAGGAGCTTGGGCGGGGGGGAATAAATGATATGAAGTAGACGGGAAGACGGATAGTTATGGGTGGGGAGGTGAGGATGAGGGGATAAGTAGCAGAATGGGAGGACGAGGGGAGTAAGAGGTCTGTAGGTTGAGTACAGCATCCCGACGAGGTGGGCAGTTTACAGCCAGCATCTGGTGACGTTTGCGTGCGCCGTTTCCAAGGCGGCCAGCAAGAATGGGGTGCTTCTGGCCACGATCCCTGTCGATGATGATGATGGGTCCGCACATCCCGAAGATTCATTGCCCCTCAGCTGCGTCACCACCATGCGGGGATACTGCCACAGCGTTCGAGAATCTTCCAATCCAAACGACTGGACAGAAAACGAGATGTGGCGAAAAAGATATTTCAGCTTGGGCTGGCACTGTTGAGAGCAGGTTTGGGGGAGGGAGCTACATAGAGCTAATGCTGATGCGGAGTGCGCAGAGGCCTGGAGCAGAGAAGGTGGGAAACTGGAGGCGTGATGGCCTCCCATGACGATCGTCTGCGCCGGAAGGCACACTCGCTGTAGATATGGATCGGTGGGGTTGCTCAAGGGCCTATTTGTCGAGAAGACTTTCGCACATGTGGGCCTTCTCGAGGCCGGGTCTCTTTTGAAACACATCATTCTTTCTCCAGTCCCTTCCGCACGCTCCTGCCTATCACGAACTCCCGAAGGAAAACTGCAGGGCCGACCCCGTTGTGCGTTCACGATGCGAGTGAAAGATGAAGAGGAAAAAGGAAAAAGGAAAAAGGAAAAGGAAAAGAAAAGAAAAAAGGAAAAAGAAGAAGAAAACATTGTTTCAAAAGGAGGTGCAAGCCCCCCGCCGCCCGCGATCCGTTTGCAACGCGGACAACGACGATTGGCCATCTCCAGCCCCCGCTCCAGAAACGCACCCCTGCGAACTCGCCGCGCGGATGCCTAGAGGCGGAGTGTTCGGTTTTCCGCAGCGGCGGGTCTCGTGGTATGACGTGCTGACACACCGGGTGGTGTTGTTGGCTGTTGTCACCAGTGTCGCCCGGCCAGCAGGACTGGATAGATATGTAGTGAAGGGGACGATGTACGAGCCTCGTCTGCTTCCATAAGCGAACCGATGGCAGCACGCTTTGTGTGACTCCTCGGCTGCGGACAAGATATATATGATTCGTCCAACGAAGGGATCTGTCCATCCGCCGCAGTGCTGCACGGGCGGAGCGGACAGGGCTGTACATAACCTCGCCATGATATGTCGCATGCGAGTAACGATTAAACAAAAAAAAAAGTGCTGCACGGGCACGACCGCAACCGATGGCGAACGTACGGTGCGTGCATGCAGGCAGGCGGCGGAAGATCGGGTGAACGCGCTCGGTCCGGGCGGGTGCGATAAGATGTCCAAGTCGGCGGGGTCCGCGGGCTGTGGGGTGCGCGGGCGCGGCTGGTGCTGTGCACGGCGCTTCCGGAAGTCGTCCGAAGCTAGGGGAGCGGCACTACTTTCCGGTCCATGCATCGCGGGTCACTCGGCTTTGTGTTGGTGCAGGAGGGTCTCCGCAGGTGTCGGTATCACTGCTGCATATTGCCGGAAGCAGGCGATCGAACCGGTGCTTCTTTTAGCCATGCACAGACCCCCCGGACTAACCCCCAACGTCCGGACCCTATCACTCGAGCATCTGCGGAGTCGAAGCCCACACCTCTGAGTCACGGCGAAAGATCTGCAGCGACCTCGTATCCGGGGCCCATATCTAACCCCAACCCCACCCCACCGCCCTCCAACCGGCAACCAACGATGTCCGCCCCAGTCCACGCACCTCTCAGTGGCGGCTGCCTCTGCGGTTCCGTGCGGTACACGATCCACTTCCCGTCGGGCAGCGTGTATCCACCCACTGTTCGTCCCCGCCTCCTCCTATCTCCTTCCCTGCTGATATGCCCTCTAGCGACAGACCTGCCAGTGCACGCAATGCCGACGCACCTCGGGCGCACTGATCGTGCACCTCGTTTCCGTCTCGCCGTCACAGGTCACATGGGCGGCTCCCGCCGCGCCCGCCGCCGCCACGACGTTCCGCGAGTTCGCGTCCTCGCCGCACGCGCTCCGCGGCTTCTGCAGCGCCTGCGGAAGCTCCCTCACCTGGCGCAGCACCAGCTCCCCCAACGAGATCGATGTGTTCACCGGCTCCATCGACCGCCAGGCGCTCGATGAGAACCTGCTGTTGGCCGTGCCGCAGGAGCAGTACTTCTACGCCAACGTCATCGAGGGCGTTACCGATGGCGTCCAGGGAGGGAATAAGTGGATGGCCCTGAAGGACGGCGCCGTGTGGCAGCCGAAGGCGGGGGCGGGGGCGGGGGCGGGGGGTATGGGATCGTGCACGAACAGTAGTACGTGAGTCAAGAAGGGAGCTGCAGTGGTGGCATCGAGAACGGGAGTACACCTGCAAGTTCCCAGTGAGGGCCGCGAATGCACAGCCGTACGTAAAGCGCGGATACAATACCAACATACTCCCCCCCCCCCCCGCCCCTCTCCCTGCTTGCCTATATACCTACGTGTTTTAGCATGCGGGAGGACAGATTGGCCTGCTTATAAGCCGGTCGATGTCGATACCGAGGGAATACCTGCCACCAGACCGGCTTGCTATGTATGCAGGACATGTTCGTGGCCAGCCGTCAGTGACACAGTATCATCTACAGCAGATCGGTATCCAAACTAATATCAGGACCTGTGCCCACCCCCCTCGACTCCTTACTAAGCCGCGGGTCAACGGACATGCGGTTCTTGCGCTAGAGACGAGTCGAAGTCCAAGTGCAAGCGAAGCCTGGGTGGGTGGGTAAGTGGCGAGTGACGACGATGGGAGCGCATGGGATACACATACCATCCGGGTTGGCCATGGTGTTAGCAGGTGTGGTCGATAGATATGTCCAGCTATCGATCGCCGGAACGTATTTAGGCGCCGTCCATGCAGAGTCGTAGCTGGCCCTTGTTAGCCACAAACCCTCCAAACTTCCACAGATTCAACGCCGCAAGAATGCCCCGTCCTCTTCCTCTCTCCTCTCGCTCCTGCCTTGCCTGTCCTACCGACGAGATTATGTAGCGCCGTAGGTACTTAGATATATGTTCTAGCCCAGAGGGAGGAAAGATCGGTCTATAGATGGGCCGGCCATCTATAGACTGTGGTAAATCTACGGGTGGTCTATACCAGTGGTAGATATAGGTAACTAGGCTAGCCGAGTGCTAGATCTACGAGTGGGCCAACTTAGTGGGCATACGAGCTAGCACCAACACCCCTGTGGAAACCAACTTCTTCTGAACTAATCCTTTCGTCAGTCACCATCACCCTGATTACAACCCTCTTTGCGATCATGTTGCGATCATGTCCGCCACTGCCGCCACCGCCAATGCCCTCCCCAATACCACCTTCACCCCTTTTTCTGCAGAAACATTCCAGGAATTTGGAAGATGGATGGCAAATGACAACAGCAAGGTAGGCTTCAAGGCGGGAATGGGGTAGAGTTCCTACCGATGACCGTCCAGTCTAAGTGAAGTGCTCTGTCCATTGTCATGCTACAGAGTTCGACTGCCATAACCTGTCGGAATTGGCAATTCGCACTGAGGTGGCATTGGTTGATCGTGGGATGGAGGAGGATGAGCAATTTCCGGAGGAGGAACAGCTACGGGAGGAGGAGCAGCTTCAGGAGGAGAAGCAGCCGCAGGAAGAGGGCCGCAGGAGCAAGACTACGGGCTACCTGGTATTCAAGATTCGAACGATTTACCACCAAGTCGGAAGAGAACTCGGCAGGCTACCTCAGCCACAGCACCGGAACGTACGGTGGGAGGGCGAGTTCTGAGAAAGAGAAGGAGACAGGTGCAGTAGTTGCTCTCTGGAGATAGATCCCTGGATTGTAAGCAGAATTCAATTGATTGTTGGTGATAGCGAGGTGTTGAGTAGTGAGCGCCTGGGGATGAATCACTGGGGAATTGAGGGGTGGGTCTGAGATCTGGCCACCGCCGCATTAAGTGCCCCGCGCCGCCGTAAAAAAAGCGAAGCTATCTATCCAGTGGCGGCAGATCTTCCACCTAGCCAACCCGCTCCTAGATATTTCCCAGCTGGCCAGCCCAGTTACCCCCCAAAAAATCTACCCACAGTCCGGCCAGTTCGTAGATCCAGCCCATTCATACACGGGCCGCCAGTCTATAGATGGGACGGCCCATCTATAGACCGACCATTCTGCCCACTGGGATAGAACATACGACATCGGTTCCGCCCGCTCGATCAACCAACCAACCAGCCACCCGCACCGCGGGGTACATAGAGTGGCCCGCAGTCTATGTGTCTCTCCGTTCAGTCGCCGAGATGCTTGCGGTAGTAGTGGCGGTGATCACTCCTCTCCTAGCTGTGAGCGCGACACGTGACGTCCATCATCATTGCACGACACGTGATCCACGGACCACCAGTTATGACTTTCCCCCCTCGTCCCGAGTCCTGGCGGGTTGAACTCTCCCCTGGCTTCTGGGCCTGCCTGCCAATTCTGGGGGCCGGGGCGGGAAACACGCTGACTGCTCGTGTGGGCCAGCTGTTCAGAGGACTAAAGAAAGGTATGGGAGCAAGCCTGTCTATGTACGAGCAGGCCTGCGGTAGAAGCAGAGCTGTCTAGTAGAGGAGAGGGAGAAGAAAGCATTCGATCTTGCCGTCAATAGGTTCCACCGGCAGAATGTGGATGCGGGGGTCGGCACTTGCGTACTTTCTGCCCACTGGTTACCGGCCGCCCGCAGATGTAGTTAGACATTAATTACCGGCTGGGGGCCTCGGTGAACTCTCCCGTCCAGCATGGTAGCTATCTAGAGCACACACGTGTTTCGAGCTTATGTATGTGGATGTCCTTCGGGGTTTCGGACTTTTGGTTTGATTAGTTTGCGGCATCCTGTACAGCCTACATATTGTATCAACGCTAATTCCTCGGGTTAAGTCCACCAGATACACTAAGGTGGACCCCCATGTTTATCGTCCATTTTGTAGTCCTTTGACGGCGACGCATATGTACTTAGTTACCCTTCAGGCACTTCTCCCACAAGGGCATCATCCTAACACAGCCGATCACTCTGCAGCTGTCAAGCTTCGTGGCGTACATCTAGTTAGTGCCTCTTGTTTTGTCCGAGGCAACTTCGCTCTCAAAAGTTCCTCGCGTGGAGTCGTAATTCTCCGAGTGAGCAACCGGGCAACGGCCAGAAACCCGCACCAAAATCGTGATTCATATTTCCTAGCCCGTCACCTTCACACTCCCTCTTCTAGATGCGTGAGATATTTCCCTCTAAAAAAAAGCCCCCAATCGTCCCATCATCCAAACCCATACACGTCCCCCAAAGACAAACAGAAAAGAGAAAAAGGAAAAAATAACTAAGACAAGAACCCGAAAAACCCTATGGTATCTATCAAAGCAGAATACATATACATCACGCCAAACGCAAACAGAAAAGAAAAAAAAATTCCACGACAAATGCCAGAAAAATGACCAACCGATAGAGCAGATGAACGCCACCCCCACCCCTTACAGCATCCCACCGAGTACTTCCTTTGCGACGCCACCGACCTCGCGCTTGACGCCGTTTCTCACTGCCTCCTCCCACTCCCTTACCGTACAGGCGATCACTATTCGCCGGATCTTCGCGTCCGCCTTCAGGAACAGCTCACCGACGCCGGGACCGCAAAGGCTCGGCCCGTTAACCAGACTAAGGACGCGGCTGTACACATCGATGAGGACGTCGCAAAGCGTGGCGAAGGTCTCAAAGTAGTCCGGTTCGAACGGGAGGGCCGGCGTAGCAAGGTACATGTACTCCTCTCCTGGAATCCCACCTATGGGCGTGGCGGGGAGGGATATCGGTAGCGGCGGTAGCGTGTCTTCGCCGGGAATCGTGGGCGCCGAGATCGTCGGACCCGATCCGGAGGAGTTGCTCGAGCTCCGCGTTCTCTCCAGTCCCAATGGATCCGGCACCGACGTGTTGGTCGCCGAGCTCCCGCGCCGCGGCTTGACGGTGTGGCCGGACCGATGGAAGAACTTCGGAAGACTCATGCTCCGCAGTGTCGAGTTTCCGCCTCCACCCCCGTTGCCGCTTCCGAGGGATATGCTCGATGAGTGCACGCGCGTCGTGAGTTGCCTCGAGGGCGGCAGCGCGATATGTGTCTCGAACTCCTGCAGGAGCAAGTTGAAAGCACGTAGGTAATCGAGGGGCGTCGTTGTGCCGAGCTCGAGAATGCTAGGGAGTGAATTGCCGAGCATGAAGAAGTTTGTGGCTTTCTTCTGGAGCTTCTTGACGTCCGGGTAGACGAGTTTTTGCAGTTCGGGACGGGACATCAGCACGACATTGAAGAAGTAGACGCGTCCCTCGTGGGCTCGCCGTAGGTAGTCGAGTGTCGCGATGCGCTTCGTACATGTCTCATGTACCGTTACGTAAAGGCCGTTGGGACTTGTAGGTGCGGCGGGGATCGAGCCCATACCGCTCGACGCTGGGATCGGCGGTGCTGCGCCGGAGTTCGCTCTGGCGAACATCTTTGTCTGCGCGCCGCTCGGCGTCCGGGGATGCGACAGTTTCAGGGAGAAGGTGCTCGCGGCGGAGGACGTCAGATCGGATATCGTCGAGGGCGCCGAACCGGAGCTAGTGAGCGAAGGGCGACGGGACAGCGGACGACTTCCACTCGACGGTTGCCGCGACAGACTGAAGTAACTTCCTAGGCCTCCGCCGCCGGACGAGGGTACGGATGGGGCTTCGTCGGGGGTTTGGACGGTGTGGACGGAGAGGCCCTGGGTGATGTAGTGCGGTGTAGCGGAGACGGAAGCCTTCCTCTCGCGCATGCTGTTGGTGGCTGCGGAAGTCAAGTTTGAGATTGCTGAGAGCGACATGGTGGCGGTGTGCGCGGGTGACTATCTATTTCGCACCTGCTCACTTCGACACTTCTCTTTCGATCCCCCCCAAATTGGGACGATGTTGGAGGTTCTTGATGCAGGTATCCGGGGGTGGGGGAATGCAGGAGAGGCGTTGGATTGTGGTGGGGTTCGGGGAGGATTGTCGCACGGAAGGGGGCTAAGGCGGCGAAAAGGCAATGGCGATGTCGTTGTGGTAGGATGGGCGAATAGGAGGTTGGGCGGGAACGGACGTGTTGGTTGGTCGGTCGCGGTGGTGACGGTGGATATGGGGTGGTTGGAGAGGTTGGCGACGTTTCCTTTTCGTGGCGGTCGGGAGAAAGTACTCAAGACTCAAGGGTACATAGTGCTATGATTTTAGGGTGGCATTTATCAGTAGTCATTGTTTTGTCAATATCATCTCTGTTACTCTACTACCACGTAGAGTGCAGTACACGTACTTGGAAAGCTGAAGCATCTTTCAACCACCCAAGTGTGATCTGTGGCTGGGCGAGGATTCTGGCAGAATGTTTGTGGGATGAACATTTGGGAAGCCATATTTTATTTCCGTACACATAAGCCTATCTAGACTACGACGCAAGAAACAAAGGAAACCGTTGGCGATGAGCGAACTGGTCGAGGGGTACGTAGGCTAAAGTAAGATGGAGCTGAGGCGGAGAAAGCCGTGAAGGATAGGTAGAGTATCTACCATAAAGGGTGGAAGGAGATTTTTTTTTTTTTAAATTGAATGGTCGGGACAAGGCGCTAACTACTCCTGTTGAAGGAAGAGTTTCAAAGGCGATGGGTCTCGATGACATCTATGTAGTCACATTTTTCGACTATGGATGCTTCTGAGCTAGCTGGAACCTCCGAATGAAGAATTGCGACCCGTTACCCCTGGAGCTTGTCCCTTTGGAGTAGCGTCGGCTTTGTATGTGGAGTACGAATACCTAGTTGACTAGGGTGTCCCGAAGAACAAGCAAAACGGCTTCATTGTCGCCATCAATACAAACACCGTCGTCGCAACCCCCACCGCCGACTCAATTCGCCCATCGTCACCCCAGTACCTCGCCAGGAAATCCATCCCGGAACTCTTGAGCTCGGTCTCACCTCTTCGCACCATTCTCCAGCCATCAAACCACCAACGACCCGTCTCATCTCCACTTGTTTGCAACCTCGACACGATGGCGGACGAGCTTCCCGAGCACCCTCCCAGAGTCGCCATCCCGATGGACGACAAGCGCATATGGATCGATGGCTGTTTCGACTTCACCCACCACGGTACATACATCATCCGTTCCTTCGTCGCCACCCCTATCTTGCCGCGCTGACCACTACCCCCTCGCAGGCCACGCTGGAGCGATGCTGCAAGCCAAGCGACTTGGAAACTACCTATGCGTGGGCACGCACAGCGATGAAGAGATCCTAGCCAACAAGGGACCGGCAGTGATGACACTGGACGAGCGCATTCTTGCCGTCTCCGCCTGTCGTTGGGCGAACCTTCCGGTGCCCGGCGCCCCCTATGTCACCGACCCGGCCTGGATGGATCTCTACGGGTGTCGCTACGTGGTCCACGGCGACGACGTGACGACCGACGCGTCCGGCGAGGACTGCTACCGCATCGTCAAGAGCGCGGGCCGCTTCCGCGTCGTCAAGAGGACGCCCGGGATCAGCACGACGGATCTAGTCGGACGCATGCTACTCTGCACGAAGACACACCATATTAAGGATCTGGGTGCGCTGCTGCTCAGCGAGGAGGGCGGCGAGATGCTCGAGATGATGCGCAACTATGCGAGTGACGAGTTTGGCGTTGCTGGCCGTGGGCCCCCGGTGCTGGAGTACATGCTGACGGTCCCGCCCAGCTGCAGGACACTGGTTCGCGGCGTGATGCCCAGTGTGGGCCGCAGGCTCATCTACGTCGACGGCGGCTTCGATCTCTTCACCCCTGGCCACATCGAGTTCCTGCGCCTCGTGAAGAAGGAGGCGATGGCGGCCGGCGGGAGCGGACCGTACATCATCGCTGGACTCCACAGCGATCGCGTCATCAATCACTGGAAAGGGCTTAACTATCCAATCATGTCATTATTTGAGCGGGCGATGTGTGTGCTGCAGTGCCGATACATCGACTCCCTCGTGCTCGAGGCGCCGTTCATTCCCGATGGCGAGTTCCTGGACTCCATCGGCGAAACGTTCGGCAGCAAGATCGAGGCGGTGTACCATGGACCCACGGCGTTCGTGGAGGGCGAGGAAGACACCTACCAGGAAGCCAAGGAGCGCGGAATCTACAGAGAGGTCGGCAGCCACCGCTGGGCCGACGTCAACGCGGGTGTCATCGTCCGCCGGATCCTGAGCGAGCGCGACCGCTACGAGGAGCGCCAGAGGAGGAAGGGCGTCAAGGCGGAGAAGGAGGTCGCGATGGCCAACTAGAGCGACGGCCGTAACGGGCAGTGCCGCATATCTTTTCCCACCATGTTGCATCTCATTTCCTCGGGTTGGGCGTAGTTTTGTCCAACGTAGATACCTACCTGTCACTGTTGCGAACCCCGGGTTGTCTGTTTTTTGTTTTTTTCCGGCGTTTGGTAGATGAAGCCGCTGTTCGAGTTGAGTGGAATAGAGTAGAGTAGAGTAGGGTGCGGGGCGCTGTCTTGTAATAGTTAGAGTAGACTTCTCTGGTTGACCGCCATCACGATCCATCGCCCACGCTTGCTTAGTTACGCAGTGGGTAGCCAAAAGTACACACGCAACTCCAATTCCAATCCGATCACGCTCTAACGCAAAACTCCCAACGCCGTCCCACCTTCAATCCGGCATCACACGCTTTCACTCGCGCACCCTCCCTCAGCACAGCCACCAGACCACGCCGCCGACGACCAGCGTCGCAACGCACCAGCGGGCACCAGCGGCCGCACCAGCGCCGACGGACTGCGTCTTCCGCGGGCCGCCCACGGGAGCGCCCTGGACGCCGCTGCCGGCGACGGCCGTCGCAGTCGGGGCGACGACGTAGGTCGCATAGCCCTCCTCCGCGGCCTCGGTGGGGCCGCCGCCGTCGACGCACAGCCACAGGCCGCAGCGCGCGCCCCACGGACAGCAGCCGCCATTGGCGGCGGCCGGACACGGGTAGGAACCCGTGGGACAGTGCAGACGGACGCGGCCGGCGGGCTCGGCGGCGCACGGCGGCGTGCCGCAGCAGAACACGCCCGCGAGCGCGTGCGGCGTCGCCGTGCACTCGTGGCCGTCCGCGCAGCAGATCTCCTGTGCTCGCCAGCATTAGCGCGGCCAGGGGAGGAGGGAGAGGAGAGAGGAGGAGAGAGGAACCGCGTGGCCGAGGCCGCTGCACGCCGTCGTGTCCGCTGGACATAGCGCCGTCGAGACGCTGCCGCTGCGAGCATGCGCCGCCGCCGCGCCGAGCACCGGTTTGTGCCCGAGGTTGCCGACCGCCGTCGATCGTGCGCGCGCACTGCTCGCTGGCGTGAGCGTGTTGGTGGCGAGGGCGCAGAGGAGGAGGAGGGGGAGGAGGAGGAGGAGGACGTGGAGTGGGTGCGCGGCGGAGGGCGGCTGTAACATTGCTGGTGATGCCCGGTGGGCTGGCCCGTGTGGTGTAGCGGTTACACGTACTGTAGCGGCGTTGCGTGGGTGTAGCTGTTGCACGTACTGTAGCGGCGTTGCGTGGACGGGCTCGCGTTGGGTGGTTACATTCACAATCTATCACGCGCATTGCGGCAACACTAGTCATCACTCTTTTTCAGAATTTGGCCCATATAATCGATGCTCTCCACGACTCGACGGCAGGCGGCAATCGGCTACTCCAGAAGAACAGTAGAAGTGGTGACGGCCCCAGCAGGGGTAAAGCTGGATGTTGACATAGTGATTGGGGAACGAAAAGAAGCGGAGGAGCAAGCGCAGGGGGAAAGGAGGGGCCTTCGGATCTTCGTGGACGGATCGAGACTAAGCAGCGGAGCATCGGGCTGCGCGGTGGTGTGGAAGGACGGAGACCAGTGGCGAGACACCAGAGTCCATGCAGGTTACAATCAAAAAGCCTATGGTACAGAGTGCATGGCTCTGGTGAGAACCCTAGAGGTAGCAGCAAGCCGGCGGACGGCACCAGAAGCCGCGACGATCTTTTCGGACTCCCAGGCGGCGATTGGGAGAATGGCATCGAGCGAGCCGGGGCCGGGGCGGAAATACGCCATCCTAGCAAGGGAGTGGATCGCAAAGCTGAAGGGGAGAAAGCCTGAAGTCCAGATTGAGATCCGCTGGTGCCCCGGGCCACTCAGGAATAGAGGGAAATGAGCGGGCGGACCAGCTGGCAAGGCAAGCAGCGGAAGACCCAGAGGCACCGGGAGTCGAATGGATGGGCTACGGCGATCGGTATGGCAGACGAAGGATGCCACTCCCACGGTCGATAGCCAGTATCAAGAGGGAAATTACCGAGAAGAAATGGGTGGAGGCGCGAGCCTGGTGCAGTGGGAGAGCCAACAAGAAGAAGTATGGCATGCCGAGCAGTCGGCCGAATCGAATGGTGGACCGAGCGCCAAAGCGCCTGGCAGCGCGCTTCCATCAAATCGGAGCGGGTGGCACTGCCGTACGGGCCAATACCTGCTGTGGACGAAGAACGCGGAAGAAGCGGAATGCGGGTGGTGCCAATACAAGACACAGACTCGAGAACACCTGCTCAAGCACGGTAAGCAATGGGAGCCGCAGCAGAAGACTCTGTGGGCGGGGGTTCGAAAGGAAACGGGAAGAGGCAAGATCCGCTTCACGGTCCGGGACCTGCTTGCGGATGAGCGGTGCACCAGAGCAGTCCTAGGCTTCCTGCGCACCACGAAGGTGGGAAGTAGGGTGGGACCGCGCGCAGTACCACCGAAGCCGGGTGAGGACGAAGAAGCAGCGGAGAGAGGAGCAGGGGAAGCAGAGTGAGGGCAGGAGGCGGGCAAGCGGGCGTGAACCTGGGCTCTCTTAGTCGTCACGGCCTTCTCCTCCTTTTCGGTCTCTCATTTGTCTGTCCTTTATGTCTCTCCTTCATCTCATTGATTGATTTCCTACTTCATCTCTTTGATCGATTTCCTACTGTATGTCTTTCCATTTTTCTTCCATGGGACAGGCCAGGCGGGGGCAGGGGGAGTTGCCACGGGCCGCTGACGGACTGTGCGAGGTCGTAGCGGACGGTGAACAGGAAAGGACTGTATATAATATCGTCATTATCCAATAGGGTCGCACACAATCAATGAATCATCATCATCCACGACTCGACGCCAGTCACGGTTCACACGGGAGAAGACAACGCCATGGCGATACATACTATCATTACTAGTAAACTCAAAGTGAATGTCGTCATGCCGATATACACCTATGTATATCTGCATGTAACATGGACGGACTGCCACTTCACACTAGCTAGCCTTGACATTAGTCCGTCAAACAAACTCGACCCAACACACATAAGTATGCACTGCACAAGAAAAAAAAAACAAAAAAAAAGAGAAAAGAGTGTGTACAATCGACAAGCAGAAACTCAGACAGAAATCTTCCCCCAAATCCCCACCCCACCCAACCCATGGAAATGCAGGGGAACAATGCAGACATCAAACTCCAAAAGAAGGAAAAACCACCCACCCCCGACCCCACCCCCTTCCGAGTTCTCCAAGGGAAGCATATAAACAGGACTGTTTTTTCATTTTTTTCAATTTATAGCCAATAAAACCCAAAGACAACTGTCGGCATCACGTAGCTGGAGGATTGTTCTTGTTGAATAGAGCCTCCAGCTCTTTGCTCACCGCCGCCCTCCCCGAATTCCACTCCTCGACAACCTCCATCGATGAACGGACCGCGGTGGAGGGAGAGGATTCCTCGTTGGATATCTTGGCCCGCTTTTCCGCTCCCTGTGTTGGACTGCTTCCCTCTTCGCCTCCTCTGTACGTGCGATCGGAGCTCGAGGATCTCGCATCGCCGACCATCCTGTCGCCTACCGGTCCGAGCCTTGGCGCGGAGAGGAGATCTTGCCAAGTCCAAAACGGGCCTTCGAATGGCAGCCATTCCACACCCACGGTTGGATGCTTGAGGAGCGCCGTGATGTCGGCGATCAATGCCTTTGCGGGAACGCCGAGTGGCGTGCTTTCCGGATAGCGGGAGTGATACCGTGCGCGCAGAGCCGAGACGAATGGGCCCAGCGTGGCACGGAATTTGTGGGTCATGTCCTGTGTCTCTGGAAGGGCCACCAGATTGTCGATGATGCCGGAAACCGTCTCCAAGAGTCCCTTGTTGTCGCGGAACCCGGCGGAACCTTCCGGCTGCAGCGAAAGATGCAGCAACACTGTTGTGGCGGCAGCGAAGAAGACGCCCAGCACCGCACGGCACGAGCGAACGTCGGAGCCGTGTTCGGCAAAGATTGCTAGCGACGAGGTGTTCGAAGTGGATGGCGGTATGGGCGCCACAAGGGTTTGTACATGGCTAAGTACTTTTATGGCCGCCTCGATGCAGCCTTCCGCGTACTGCAGGTCATCCAGCTCGTGCTTGCGACTGCCGGCTGCAGTCTCCTGTCGGGGTTGAGCCGTATCGCGTGGGAGGTCGCCCCGTTCAATGGCACGGATGAGGGGATACCGAGACAGCAGGATTATCGATCCGAAAAATTCGATGTGCGCGAGTCTTATGTTGGCTTTCTGAAGCGCATCAATGTTGATATCGAACGTCGACGAGCCAGGCATGAAGATCAGGGGCTGCTCGCGATACCAATTGTACAAGGCCGACAGTTTCGTGGCGATATTGGCCTCCGCTGAGTCTGGGGAGGGGGGGTGCAGGAGAGGCGGGTGCGAGAACAAGTTCTCCCATAGCAACTGCGTCAGTCTTGTCAGGTCGGAAGCGACCTTCAGATCGTTCGGACTCGAGCGTGCGAGTATTGCCTGCTATGCTGTCAGAGCTTTACTACCAAGCGAAAAGAAAGAAAGAAAGAAAGAAAAAACAACAGCGAAGGGACCGGTGCGCGACTTACGTTGACCGGGCTCGGGCATCCAGAACCGGAGGAGGGCACACTAGGCGAAGAAATATGGCTGAAGCCGATACTCCTCTTGTGGCCTGCGAGGTGCGTATTCGCCCAGGGCGACGACTCCACGTTGTTGCCGGACGCTGTCGATCCGGACCTCGATCTCGCAGATGGGGGCACGGGCAGTGCGGGAAGCACTGATGGCAGTGGCGGCGCAACCTCGGTGCGAAGCACGGTGATGTCGACTGCCGAGTGCACGTAACCCGCCTCCCTGGACACCGACTCACCCACAACCCACCGGATCGAACCGTCTGGGAGTACGAATCGGTACTCCATACGTCTCGTCTTGCGGTCCACGAGGCGGATGTTATGGCTCACGCGTTCCCGATCCTGATAGTGAACCGCGCCGACCCACCCCGGTTCTGCCTCGACCGACATCCGAGTGAGACCCGAGATCTCCAGGAACCTGTGGTTGAAGTAGTAGTCCGTGACCCCGTCATTCGTCATGGCGGACACGACGCCGACGGCCGGCAGTCTGAGAAGTGACATCGAACCGTCCCGTTCCAGAACCTGTATGGCTTCCGCCGGCCTCGTGCCGATATGCTCCATGGTCGCATTCAGAACGGACTCGAGGGCAACCCTGCGCGCCATCTCGGCCTCCAACCGCAAGTTCTTCTGCTGGAGCATCGCAAGGACCATGGGCTGGTCTTCGGGCCTCCCAAAAGCATTCCCATTTGTGGCTTCCTCAGCAGGCATCACATGCGAATGCGACCGACAGATCCGCTGGAACACGTCCTCCAGTCCGTCCCTCGCGAAGACGTTCAGATTGTACCCGCACAGCAATGAGGCTTCCTTGCCCTCCAAGAACGATTCCCAGACCTCCTCGAGCTCGTGTGCCTGCTCGTGCTCACCGTTCTCGCAGAGGACATTCACCAACTCGCCGTAAACCAGCAGCTTTGGGTATTGCTCCTGCAGCTTCTCGAAGAGCGGCGTGAAGAAGTCGAAAAATATCTTTCCCTCCACCTTTCCATTGGGCATCAGCTGCTCCAGTATGCCTTCGGCGGGCGCGAGCAACATCTGCTCTCGTTTCCGGAGCAGCTCAGGCACAAGGTTCTGTTGTCGCAGGTACAGGTCGAGAGCACCGAGGTGGGCCTTGCTAGCCACGATGATGGCAGCATGCTCGTCGCTGAAGAAGCTCGGAAGGATGAATCTTGAAACAGAATCGAAAAGGGAATCTTCGCCGTTGTAGAACTGAATTTGGTGGTTATTTGGACTGCGCGGATGGTTGTCGTGATTGTGGACCTGATGGTGGTGGAAATTCTGGCTGTGGCCATGCATTTGAGGAGTGCCCTCAGGGCGAGCTGGAGACATCTGTCGAGAGTTGATATCTCCTGTTTGGGGGAGGGTTTTTTTTCTTTTTTTCCGTTTCGGGGGGGGGGGGGGGGGGGTTGAATTATG